>Ga0265297_10000457_pt1 | contig 121248 bp, 193 predicted proteins | sample Munlanlwell13791_FD_192502 | JGI IMG/M metagenome (GOLD analysis project Ga0265297, IMG submission 192502) | Leachate microbial communities from a municipal landfill in Southern Ontario, Canada - Leachate well 137-91 | ecosystem: Engineered > Solid waste > Landfill > Unclassified | place...
ATATTTTCTCTCATTCCAATTTTATATTTATAAGCGGGCAAGTTGTAATAAATTGGTGATATTTAACTCCCGCCGCATCAAGCATTCTTTTAGAGGCAATTTCCCAGTCCAAATCTTGGTATTTATCTTTTAAATAATAAATCTCTTTAATACCACTCTGAATCATTAATTTAGCACATTCGTTACAAGGAAATAAAGAAACATATAAAACGCAATTATTTAAATCTTTTTGATTAGAATTTGCAATCGCGTTGAGTTCAGCATGTGCGACATATAAATATTTATTTTCTAATGGATCTTTATTATCTCGTCCCCAAGGGAAAAGATCATCTTCACATCCATTAGGAAAGCCATTATAGCCAACTCCCACAATCTTCTTATCTTTATTAACAATACATGCGCCAACTTGAGTGTTTGGATCTTTTGAACGCATAGCTGCAAGTTGCGCCATAGCCATAAAATAATCGTTCCACGATATGTAATCATTTCTTTTCATTTATCACCAAGTTTTTTGTTATTAAACTCACCTGCCTAATAAAACTATCATAGTCCATTTTGCCTTTCATAATATTACACACTCCACAACAAGGCAAACAATTGGCTAATTCATATCCAACTTTATTATCTTTCCTATCAATGCCAACTCGATAATTTCCACCACAATAATGACAATTTTGATTTATAATATTTAAAAATTCTTCTTTTGTAAGTAAAAACGTGACACTCTGCTTGGGCTAAAGCCCAGCAGCTTCTCGAACAACGTGTGGCCTTACTTCAGCCTGCGTTAGCGCTCGAAGGCGGTGCCCCCGCCGTTTAATATTTTTAGATGCGTTTATGTCGCGATCTTCCACAAGCCCGCACTCGGGGCAAACGTGGATGCGAACAGACAGACTCTTTTTGACTATCGCGCCACACGAACTACACTCTTGCGAGGTCCCTCTCGGGTTCACTCGAAAAAACTCTCTCGCGGCACTTGCAGCCTTCGATTCGAGTATCTGAGTGAACTGTGCCCACGCGGCATCATGTACTTGTTTTGCTAGACGACCTTTCGCTAAACCCTTTACATTTAAATTTTCTACAGAAATTGAATCAAACTGTCGGACAATATTTAATGCTGTTTTGTGGTGAAAATCTAAGCGAACACGCCGAACGCGATCATGCTGCTTAGCGAGCAAAACAATCGCTTTTCTTCTTCGATTTGACTTTTTATTCTTTCGTCGGGAAACTACCCGTTGCGCCTTGGCTAGCGCTTTTTGTGCCGATTCGTATGGCCTTGGATTAGCGATCAACGTCCCATCGCTCAAAGCAGCAAATGTACTAATTCCAACATCAATCCCAACACTCCTTCCTGTTTTTGGGAGAGGAGTCGCAGAAATATCAACACAAGAAAAAATAGCGTACCAATGCCCATCGCCGCCTAACGTGATCGATACTTGTTTGACTTTACCATCGATAGGTCGGTGCAATTTAATCTTTATATTGCCAATGCCGGAAACCTTAATCCGCTTTTTACTATCCGAAAGGCGCACGCCGTTATTATGAGAAGCGTCTTTGAAAGTGAATGTTCTGTAGCGACCTCGCCCCCTGAACCTGGGATAACCCGGTTTTTCTCCAGATTTACACCGTCTAAAAAATGCTTGAAACGCTCGGTCTAAACGTGTGATGGCGTCCTGCAAAAGGTGTGTATGTATTTGGCCATACTCAGGGCGAATCTCGCGAACAGCGACTATCTCTTTCATCTGCCTGTAAGCCGTAATGGAAATACTTTGTTTTTGGTAGGCATCGCGCCGCTCTTGTAATGCCGCATTATACAATTCGCGCAAACGCTCAAGCGTTTCCCGCAACACAATCTCTTGTGACTTCGTTGGGCAAATCCGATATTTAAACGCTTTAACCAATTAAAGTCCTCGTTGCGCCGCAATATATTTTTGAATCGTGTCCTGACTCACATTTCCTGCGGTAGCTGCAAAAAATGAACGTGTCCACAAAGATGGAAGCCTTCGTTTTAAGTCTGGGTACTTAGCTCTCAATTCATGCGAAGTGAGCCCCTTACATTCCTTGACAATCTCCGAAGCAGACGTCTCTGGCCAGACTCTAACAAACAAGTGAATGTGGTCCGGCTGAATCGCTAATTGCAGTATCTTCCACCCATGCTGATCACATTTTCTCTCAATTAATGTTTTACAATCAGAAGCAATATCGCCTACCAAAATGGCTTTGCGCCGTTTTGGCGTCCAAACTAAATGAAAAACCACTAAATGAACCCGATGCTCGTCTCTTTGGTAATCCATAAACTTGTTGTTTCCTTTGTATCCATTATACATCTCCTCAACACAAAGGCAAGCTAAAAGATGTGGCTAAAGCCAAAGAAAAAAGCCCGCCTATTCGCTGGGACTAAAGTCGCGCGACTTGCGGCGGGCTTCAGGAATGGTCAGTTTCAGGACGCTCGTCCTTTATCATTATTCCCTCTTATAGTTTATTAATTTCCTTCTTTGCTTCTTACATTGCTGTTTTATTAGTTCTTGTAATAGTTTAAATAAGAACTCTGGTGTAATTTGCGCACCACATAAATTAATTGATGTACTATTACAATAAGACTGTAGACTTATTTCCTGATTTGTATAGACCACATCAGGATCTCCATTATGATAAAATTTGGTTTTAAGAGTTAAACTTTCTCCACCATTATCATGATCGTTGAAACAAAAAAACATGTATTTTAAGCAATCTATCTCTATTCATCTCGTTCTCCCATTTCTCCATTATTAATCTTAATAACTATATTTTTAAGTTTCTCAATGTCTTCTGCCATTTCCTTATGTCCTGAACCCCTCAAACAATAGCTTGGATGTAGCATTGGGAAAACAGGATATTGTTTTCCATTTGACCAAGTGCGTGATAAAATAATCACTCCTCTCTTTTTGGTAATACCAGTTGTCTCGCAAACTCCATAAAGAGGTATATTTCCTAGTGTAATTATAAGTTTAGGGTCGTGTAAATAAATCTCGGCGTCCAGAAATTCGCGGCACGCCTCGATCTCGTTAGGTAGAGGATTTCGATTGCCAGGAGGTCGACAGTGACAGGTGTTTGTTGTATAAACTTCTTCCCTTGAAAGACCAGCACCAGTTAAAATTTTGTCGTTATAAAATTGACCAGAACGACCGACAAGTGGCAGTTTTTGCCTAACTTCTTCAGCTCCACCCGCCTCGGCAATAAATATAATTTCTGCTGGAACACGCCCATTAGCAAATACATGTGGATCTTCACCATCTACTAATTCTTGGCCCAAAGTACATTTCTTACAGGAATAGCACTTTTCTTTTAGCTTATAGATCTCATCTTTATAATTAATCATTTGTGCTCCGTATTAACCATTCTATTTTGGTAGCTTTGTTGTGAGCATCTTGGTAGTTTTTTCCCTTTTCCATTAATCGGCGCTCAATAAGTTCGTGGAGCATAATATATAATCTTTCGCCCTTAACAACATCATTGTCAATCCAAACTTCTCCCTCTGGAATAAAATTATATACCAAATCGTGGCCACCTTCAGTAAAGTCTATGTAAAACAAATCTCTAACAAGTTCCCCATCAACTACCCATACATCAACATCTTCAAACGCGGCAATCTTTTTAACTTTTATTTTTTTAACTTGTTTAGAATAATCTTTAGGTGCCTTTTTAAACTTTTTACTTTTAAAACGGTCTGCACGTTCTGCCCGATCAGCCAACTCAAGAGCTTCTTCATAAGAAAGCCCTTGACTCATAAATTTTCTCTCAATAAGGAGGTGTGTAATGAAAAAATTTATTTCATTACTATCTCCATCATCAATCCATAGTTCATTTTCTGGAATGAACTTAAATCGCCAATGTTGGCCAAAGTTTGTGAATTCTGGATCTACATTTTTACGTATGATTGGCCCACTGACACTCCAAATTTCCAACGGGCCAATCTTGTTAATCAGTTTCTTCTTCGGAGATTTCTTCGTCATTATCTACCTCACTACCAGGCAAAACATTTGTTTTTATATTTTTTTATGCCAACCCTATTTGCTTTTATTTTAATTGCCATAACAGTTCTACCCATTATTTTACTTAGTTCTTTAAGTGTATAATTCATATAATTATTATTTAAATATTCTATTTCTTCGCTTGTCCAAAAAGATTTATTTTTCTTTTTATTTATACCATCAATGGCTACCGTATATTTCCTGTTTAAAAAAAGTCCAAGGTCGGAGTAAATCAAATTTATAAGCCTCTTTGTGTTTTTAATTGATAAATCTAAGTTATAAGAATTATATTGTTTTCTTATCCTTGATTTAATATCTAATTTTTCAAGTATATTTTTAAAACCTAGTATAAAATCATAAGATGTAGAACAAAAACTAGATTCAATATATCCACGATGGAAAAAGAATGAACCATCTCCATCCCACAAACCACGTATAAAGTGTAATAAAAATTCTTCTGGAATATTTGGAAATTTAACTAAAAAGGTTTTATTCGGAACTATATAAAATTTCTCCAGCTGTTCATAAAGTTTCCATCCAAAACCTTTATCTCCATATTTACTTATAGGAAAATTCCACCTATAGCTTTTAATTTTTCCTTTATGCTTTTGTGGCAATACAGAGCCGCCAAAAACTTTTAAAATATCGTCTAAAATTTGTTTATCTTTCGTTTGTAATTCTATACTAACACACGGTGTTTTCTTATATAAATTTCCATCTGTTAAAATCAATCCCAAAAGATATGCCTTATTTTTATCGAGGACATCAAACATAGACATCTCCAAAAGTTTCGCCTTTACCATATGACAATTAATTAATAGTTCTATTCTTCGTCTTGTTGAACTTCAGAATTGTCACCCGGAAGATATAAAAAAACTTGTCTATTTTTTGATTTAAATGTTTTTTTACAAGACACATTAATCTCTTCTTTTGACATATTATTAATCCTATTTATAGAAACATTTAAATCTGGCAAATTATAATATGAACGACCATTAAGTATGGCATTCAGTCCATATGAAGTTTCGGTAATAGAATATATTTCTGATTTATATTTATTTTTAGCTCTTATCATTTCTTCATCAGTTGGACCATTTTTAAGAAGTAATGCTACTTCTTGGTCCATTAGGTTGATAGCTTCCTCGACGTTTTTCTGGGCAGTTCTAATCCATAACATATACCAACCAACTTCACGATAAAAAGATAAATAACCACCAACTGCATAACACAATCCGCGCTCTTGTCGTATTTTTTGAAATAGTCTTGAATCCATATCATCTGCAAAAAACTTATTAGCATAGTTTAGAGAAAGCGAGTTAGAGTCACCAATATTACAAGATTTATAACAAACAAAAGCTCTTGCTTGTTGAATTCTATCGTCCTTTATAACTTGTATTTTTTCATTTTTAAAAGTTGTTTTTACTTTTCTAGAACGCTTAAATTCTCCATCATTATCTCCAAATACACTAATAATCGTATTGATGTCAAGCTCATTTGGTCCAGTTATTGTAAGCAGTAATCTCTCTGGACGATAATAGTTTTTATGAAATTTACGAAGCTCATCTAAAGTAATCGCTTTTATGCTTTCTTCCGTACCAATAATTGGAGCAGAATATGGGCCATTACACAAAAATATATTTAATGATTCATAAACACAAGAATCAATATCATCGCGACCACCACGTTCTTCTTCTAATACAACATCACGTTCTTTTTCAAAAGATTCATTGTTGAATTGACCATCAAATAAAACTTTTTTAAGTAGTTCTGCAGCCTTAAAAGCATTTTCTACTGGTACAATAATATAAAAACAAACTTTGTCGTGGTAGGTACCAGCATTCCAATCTGCTCCCAAAGTTGCCATCTGACGATTCAGTTCGTCAGGGCTTAGATCTTTAGTTCCCAAGAAAACCATGTGTTCACAGAAATGTGCGATTCCTGGTGTAAAATTGCCACCAAATTCAACATTAGAACCAGCATCAAAAGTTGCTTTTAAACATACGCGCTTAGAACTAATAAATTCGAAAATAGCTTTCATCTATTTTTTTCCTTCCTCTATTTTTAGAGAATTTTTATAAACAATATCCCAATCATTTTCCCAAATTGTAATTAAATTGTAGCCCGCCTCTTTTATTAAACGCTCTCTTTTCATAGTGTTTTCATATAATTCTTTATAAGTTTTATGATATACACGACTTATACCATCTAAGTTTCTGATTTTAAGATTTCCGTAAAACTCATCGCCATAAAACTCATAAAAAGTGTTTGTTACAGAATCAAAACCATCTGCCTCGATTTTTCTCTTAAAACCTTTTACATCCACTCTAAACCCTTTTTAATATTTAGATTATTAAAACTATCTATCCAAGCAAAAAAAATTTTTTAGAGTATACTTTTCTACATTTAGGACATCCCGCTATTGCTATTATTTCTATGTTTTAAAGAAGATCTCCATTTAAACTTACACTTTATACATTTCTACCAAATTTTTCTTTACTATTTGGAGCATACTTGTCTGGTACTAATTTATTTTTATCGTGATCCCATTCTTTACATAGTTTTGGATTTATAGTTAATAAGCAGTTGTTTTCATCTATATATTTATTAATGTATTTTGGACAACCTGTTTTTTGAGACATTCTATTATTAATATGTGCTATCCATTAATGTCCACAAGTATTACATTTCACCAAACCCTTTTGTTGCTGTTTGACGCAAGATCTTTTGGACTTATAATATTTTTAATTCTTCACATAATTTTGGATTTACAGCTAATAAACAATTAGTTTCATCTATATATTGACTAGCACACCTGGCACCCTCTTTTTAAAAAACCCTATTGTTTATTTTGGTTTACATTTAAAATTGTATTTTATACATTTCCACCAAACTATTTTATCGATATGGGTAGCAACTTCTTTTGGGACAAACATATTCTGTTCGAAATCCCATTCATCACAAAGTTCTGGATTGCTTTCAAACAAACTTATCTTAATCGTTTTCATACTAATATTCTCCTTTTGTCAATATAACTATGTGTAAAAATTAGTAGAAAACATAATCATTACAAACACTTTTGCTATTCGTTTTCTTTTTAGGTTAATTTTTGTAGCGATTCCTCTAAGTCTAGAATTTTCTCTATAATTGAAAGTCTATCTGGTCGATCACTAACCCACAATTCTCTTACAATATCTAGTTTTTTCTGTAACTCTGCCAATTCACTTCGTGACTCATATAATTGAATAAAAGCTTTTTGTAGTCTTGAAGTAAATTGTTCATATTTATATTTAAGTTCATTTTGCATCGCTTCATTTTCACCAGCAACAAGTTGAGATGATCTAAAGAAATCAACCATAACCAAATGAAGCAACTCATGACACGCTGCTTCATTCATCTTTGCTTCAAAATCTTCTTCTCTTAATTGAAGCATACTATATGATATTTCTATTGTAGCAAAGAAATATTCAGTTGTTGATGCGTCTACTCTCGCAAAAGCTCCAGGTGTTGTATCATCATCGAATATAGTTAAATCAATGCTCCATAATGGATCCAAATGTAAAATGTCCCGCCACTTATCAATAATTTCTTCAGCTAATTTAAGCAACTTTCTTTCTTTTTTAGTAAAATTAAGATCCATTAATTCCTCGCTTTATAAGTTCATCAGTAGCTAGCTTTTTGACAAGCGCGCCATCAACAACTTTATTATTATCTTTAAAATGTTTCATTACAAAACCAATAACCTTGCCTAGTTGTTTTATATCGTTTACATTTAAATAAGTGATCACCAATCCTACTACTTTTGAAACATCTTCTGCTACATCGTTTTGATTAGGTAGAAATTTATCACAAAATTGAATTTCATTCTTGTATTCTTCTATTAAATTCTTTGCTTTTTCATCATCTCCGAACAGCTCAATAGCTTTTTCTAAAGACTTTTTATGAGCTGTAATAACTATGATTAGTACATTATCGTCTGCAAGTTTGGTTCTATCGATTTTGTTTGCTACACAATATTCAGACACTTTTGCTTTCAAACCTCTTGTATAATTCTTGACACTTTCGTTGCTTGTCTTCATAGCTTCTTTAAGTTCATCATTCAATTTCTGATGAATACTCATTCTCAATTCTCCTTAGTCTTTTCAAAACATTCCCCACAAATATCATTCGGTTTATCAAAATGTTGCGAGCGAGCATCATTACCACACCATTTACAAGGAATTTTATTTTGTTCCATTTGTTCATCTATTTTTTTAGAAAAATCTTCAAAAGACACCCCTTTTGAAACATCTTGGGCTCTGCTTTTTAATTCTTGAAGAGCGTAAGCCTTAATATCTGGAGGACCAATAAAAGCCAATTCTTCCACAATACCAATAATTAAATCAGCTAAAGTGTATGACATTTTGGTTTTCAAAACTATTTCATCTGTTTCAGCATTTATTATAGAAACATTCTCATCTAGGATTATGGGAATTATCGAAAGCTCATTAAGCGGAGAAAACTCAACCGCATATTGCTCATCTTGTCCGCACCCATGAAAATCAAAATTCCAGAACATTTCAGAATTGTTTATTGTTACAAAACGACTTAATTCAAGAACAGAAATATTTTCTTTGTCTTTGTCTTTGTTAATTGTAGGTTCTAAAAGAGCTTCTATAATTAATTCATCTAAAAAAGGACAGCCAGTAATAATAGAAAATGTTGTAATATCTCTAGATAAAAGGACGAAAATATCTCTAAGGGTAACACCAACACTTAAACAAACAGTACTCGATAAATTAAGTTGAATTTCTTCTTTACAAATATCTTCGTTTACAAAATCAGCCGCTTCAGAATTCCAATCCCTTGCGATTAAATTTCCGCCCTTTGTGATTTGGATATCATAAATCATTATCAATCCTCTTTTTCGACAACGCAAATAAATCATCTGCTAATTTGACCAATTTAACTCGATCTTCTACGCCCCACCTCCAGCGCTCTGGAAATTGCGAATAACCATATACAGCACCTAAAATAGAACCCGCAAGTGCACCAGTAGTGTCGGCATCTCCACCCTGGTTTATAATCTTCTCCAAACAATCTTGTAAGTTCTTACCATATTTAAAAATCATAGCATATGTGAATGCGACAGATTCATTAACAAAAGACTTGACCCCTATCTTTTCACGCAATTCTTGGTCACTTTTGTCTCTTGCTAAATTTATTGCATATTCTAATTTTCTGAAAAACAGTTCTTTATTTAATATATCTTCATTAAATACTTCTTCTATTTGCTCTGCAAATATTGGTAATTCTTCAATATCAAACAATAGGGTCTCAATGTTTCCTTTAAGTGCCCTACCTATAAGATAAGCATGTAGTATTGCTGTTGTTGTAGCTCTTGGATCTCCATGTGTCATTTTTGATATATTGATACAGGCAGTTATAAGTTCAAATTTATTAATAATATCTAAGCCATATAAAATACCTATCGGAGATATTTTCATTGGAGGTCCATTGCCCGCCGCATCTTTCTCTTCAGATTCCCACCAATTCACTCCGCTTAGAATTTTTTGGCAACCATTAAGAGTCGCTTTTCCCCAACCCCTCCGTTCAACCTGAGATGCCTGTACATGTTTTATAGCTATATCATCATAATTAATACCATTATTTGCTACAATGGATTCTCCAATAGCAACTGTTAATTGTGTATCATCCGTCCATTGTCCTCTCTTTAAAGTATAATATGTACTACGACATTTTGGATTTGGTGTCCTATAAGAATTAATTATGCCAAAGTGTTTCTTTATCGTATTTGGTAAAAGCCCTTCAACTGGCATACCTAAAGCATCTCCAATAGCTACGCCAACAATTGCTCCACGAACTTTATCTTTCATAAGATATCTCCTATCATACTAAAATTTGAAGTTATTTGGAAATCTGCCAATAAATAATAATTTATACAGGCATTATTTTATTTCATTTATAAGGAGCCAGTACCGATGATATCTAGATTCGAAAATATCAAAAATTTATATCGCCAAGTTATAGCTTCTGAACTTGTAAGCTCAGCTGACGATCATAAGTCAAAAGAAGAAGAATACCTTAAAGGATTATCCGAAGGTCTTTTAACTGAAGAAACAAAGTCTACAAAACCTACTGCTACTCCAAAAGGGAAATCAGAGGAAAAATTTATTCCTCTCGAAGAACTTGGAAAACAATTAGGTGGAGCCACACCTCTAAAGAAAACCCCAATATTTCCACATAGAGAAAAAGGTAAAACTTTAGACTTAACACTTCCAGACGAAATGGAAACAACAAAATTTACTCCTGGCGCTATAAAAGGGAAAGTATGTGATATTTGTGGAAAATTTAATTTTCCAGCCTGGAGAAAAGAGTGTTCATATTGTAAACGCACATATAACTTTATGCGCGATTTAGTTGACTTCAAGGGTCTTACTCCAGCCAAAGCTGCTAAAGCAATTGCCGGCGGCCAAACAAGAGTTCCAACAGAAGAAGAATTTGCTGGTGTTATAACCTCTCCAGAGCGCCTTCCTGTTAAAAAGAAGCATTATTTAACAGAAGATCAACTAAAAGAAATTTGGATGAAAGGCGGAAAAATTATGCTTCCAGATCTACCAGAAACATTGGACCAACGTTTTGAAGATAAAAAGGGACTTATTGGTGTTCCAAATATAATAAAAATGCAGAACGCCTTAGAAACTCAACTCAATGTACAAACAATTGATAAAGAAGTTTTCGATCCAAAAACTGGACAAACTTTTAAAACAAAAGATGTATATTATAATACTGAAGGTGAGCCTGTTCCAATTAAATACTCTGAGCGCGATTTTTTCAGTATTGCTGATATTGCAAAAAAATTAAAACTTGATGTAACTGGTGTTCTAAAAGCAATTACCAATTATAATGAAGCACAAGGATTAAAACCAAATGATCCAAAAGCAATACGACCAGTTAGATATTACGATGAATTAAACCAAATTTTTAGTTGGAAAAACAGTATTGAGCCAGTATTTAAAGATAGAATCAAAGAAGTATATAAAATGTTTAAAAATACATACCTCTCAAACTTATCACAAAGAAAAGAAAAGTTAGATGAGGATATTCTAAAATTAGAACTTTCTGTAAATATGATAACAAACAATAAAAATAAAATCCAAGAAAATATTGAAAAACATTCTGATAGAAAAGCATTAGCCACTCTTTTTAAACTACGCCAAGATACCAGCGAATTATTTAATAAAATAAACGAACTTAAGGGAGAACCAACAAAAAGGAATGCCCTAATTGATAAACTTAATAAAATTAACGAAACAAAAGAACCATTAGAAAGCAAATATGGAAAAGATTTAAATACATTTATACAAAAAATGAAAGAAACTACTGATGAATTAATGAGGATTAGCAAACGAATTAAAAGAATGAAACAATCCAGAGATAATATTATTACAGAAGCAAGAAATTATATTGATGCTGTAGGAAAACCTGGACAAATTCCAGAAGAACTTAAACCAGCAGATTTACAAAAAGCTCAAACTGGGCATTCTGCTCCAGTTAATGGGGATATTGATTTAGAAGAACTTGGAACAAAACTTACTGGTAAGAAAAAAGCATATCAATTAAATTCATTTCTTAAAATAGCTGACGATCCAGATAAAATTGATAAGTTGCCAGGACAACTAGAACTCCCTTTTAGTGAATTCGATCCAACTGGTAGAAAAGAAAAAGCTCTCAAAACAATATTTCGAGACTTAACACCAGAAGAATTAGAAAAAAGGAAAATCCGAGTTAAAATTATAATGAAAGGAAAATTAACACGAGAAGAAGCCGAAGACCGTTTGGATGCTTCTAATGACCTACTAACTAACGAGGAGAATTTAACTCCAAAGCAGAAAATAGAACGTCAAAATAAAATTAGAAAACTTATGGAAGAACACCCAACAGAAGAAGAAGCTATTTCTCGTTTAGATGCTATAGAATCTTCAAAACCTCTACCAATGAAAGAAAAACAAATGATAGAACACAAAAAAGAACTTTCTGGCGATATCTATAAAGAGCAGGAATGCCCATTTTGTAAAAAGAACAAAATAATAAAGGATTCAGATCGCTGTACAAGTTGTGGATTTATATCTGTTCCAAACAGAAAAGATGTTGTTGTAGAGAAAACACAGTTTAAACTAGTATATGACAAAGATGGAAATTCTATTCCAAAACTCGATACTGATGGAAACCAAATGATTGATATACATGGAAACTCAATATTTAAAAAGCGTCCAGAAAAACAGTATAGTTTGGTCTCTATTCAATTTGATGATCTTGGCCAACCAAAATGGGCACAAGCTAGAAAAGTATCAGCTACTACTCCAGATATTGGTACAAAAACCAAAGAAGAAAAAGAAAAGTTTTATGAGAGAATGGGCAAAGAGAATCCAAAAATTAGAGAAATAAAACCATTAACAAAAACTCCAGAAGATTTTCGTCCAATTTATAATTGGATTATAGATGAAAAAACAAAAACAGAGAAAAAGGTTGATTCCGGTAAAAAAGAACATAAACAAAAATGTAAAGGTTGTCCAGATCCTTGGGTTAAAGTTAAACCAGAACAATTTAGCGAATTTCCAGTTATTGAAGAAGCCTACAAGTTTATAAAAGGTGACAAACTAAATGAAAATACAAAAGCTTGGTTATTCCAAAATATTTATCAACCTAAAGAAGAAAAAATAGATAAGCAAAAATCATTTGAACCAACAATTCTTCCAATAGGCTCAAGCCGATTTGAACAAATCCTAAAACTTTCTAAAATGCCTTAATTTTAAACTTAACTTATTAAAAAAGGCGGTGGATATCCACCGCCTTTTTATTTCTTTTTATCTGTATTCTGTTTTTTATCTTCTAATATCTTTTTAAGTTTATCTACGCTACACCTGGGAATGCTAATCCAATAGGTGGATACTTTCTTTCAATCATAAGTAATTTCGATCCATCAGGAGACTCTACTATTCCTACCGCTGCTACTCTTGGTGTTACTATTTTCTTCTTCCAATCTTCTTCTTTTTCTTTAGCATTTATGTAAAAACTATTATCCAAGATTGAGTTCCTCCTATATACTATAATATAGGTTTATTAAATAATATTATAAGATCCCTCGGTTTTCAATTATTAACTTATTTTCGAATTTCAAAAAGTCAAGTTTCATATCGTTCAACCAAAAACAATAATCGCGCCACGGTTCCGGTATTATAGACCGAGATAGTGACATAACTGCGACTGGCACCCAATCAGACTTTGCAGGGTGGCGTTTCAGTTTCATATTAGCCTGTGCTGGAGTTCTATTCCGTTTTTTGTCGTTACAATCTGAACAGCATGCAACTATGTTTTCCCAACATGTTGTGCCACCTTGTGCCCTAGGAATAACGTGATCAAGAGTAAGCTCACTTGATGAAAAATTTTTTCCACAATTATGATGTGGAAAACCATCAACAATTAAAGTAGAAGAAGTAGTTTGAACTTTAGCAATATCCATTTTTCCTATTAATTCAACAGAAACTACTCGATGAATATTATTTGATTTAACTATTCCTAATAAACTGGGAGAAAATTTCTCAAGCAATCTATTTGGCCTAATTTGTCCAAGAAACCTTGCATTTTCAGAAATTCCACCACAAATTAAAATTCTCTCACAAGGTCTACCTTTATTTATTATAGAAGAAGATATATTAAAATTTCTAGAAATTAATTCATTTTTAATAATATCTGAAATTATACCGGGATTTTGTCCTATTCCTGTATTTACTCCATTTCTATAATCTATTATCCACCCTTCTCCATCATATATTCCAGCAAGCCAACCTGCTTCACGAGAGTTTTCGGTTTTCCAAACATCAAATAATTTTGGAACATATTTACCAAGAATATTATTGGTATTAAACCATTTTAATTTTGCTTTTGGTATAGTTTTACCTAACCACAAGTGGTCAGCAGTTACTTTGAATTTAGTATCATCGTCTAGAGTAACAACATATACCTCTTCTTTATCTAAAACGCAAGATTCTACTATTGCTTCACAAAATTTTCTGGCATGTTTAAAGTTACTATTTTCTTCAAATGCGGTCAGTTTATCTCCCACACTCAAATCTCCTAATGGAACCCATCTCAAATCGCTTGTTAATACAAGATGATCTGGTGTCAAGCAATATTGACAACGCCAGCGATCCCTAGCCCATATATTTTTACGATTAAACTTTATTCTTTTTCTTGGCCTATTAAACATACCATTTAGTCTAATAACTACAGGCATCTTAAAAGCTATTTTTGATGTTCGCACAAATTTATCATCATACTCTCTGACTATTTCCGTCTTATCTAAAAAAATCAATCTAATAGCTTCTTTCCAATCTATAATTTCGATTGGTTCATAACTCTGATTTAGCTTAAGAACTTTTGCCATGATTTTACCTTTCTATAGTATGCCGTGCGGTAGGCTCTCTTTATATCCAGCAGAAGTAATTTTTATAAACTCTGCGTTTTCTTTTAGCTCAGTTAAGTTCTTTGCATCTTGATAACTCATACCAGAAAGAATACCAGTAATCAATTCTTCAAACACATATCTAACCTGCCCCTTATATGGCAAAAACATCATTTCTCCCTCAACAGATGATGCATATCCTTTCCAATTTTCCTGGGCATCTTTAGAGGCCATTCCGCGATATTTCTTTTCAATGCCCTTCTTTCCTCTTATTTTTTCTCCAGGAGCTTCTTCAGTACCAGCAAATAAATTTCCAATCATAACTGCATCAGCACCTGCGGCAAAACTTTTTACTATATCACCACTATAACGTATGCCACCATCGGCAATAATTGTTGGCTTAAAATTCAACACCTTATCGATACAGAAATCTTCAAGTGCGCGTCTTGCTTCTATGATGGCGGTCATCTGTGGTACTCCACACCCAGTTTGAATTCTCGTAGTACAAAGACTACCAGGGCCTACACCAACTTTTACAGAACAAACTCCAGCATTTAATAATTCAAGAACACCATCATAAGTTGCCACATTACCAGCTATAATTGGAACACTACAAACATCTTTAATACGTTTTATTTGTTTTAGCATAACTTCAGAGTGGCCATGAGCTATATCTATTAAAAGAGCGTTAATTTTTACTAATTGAAATATAGTTTGAAACCTTAAAAATTCTTCTTTACCAACTCCAATACACAATACTTTATTTCCAGATATATTTTTAAGCAAATCAATATGATTTTCAATACTTAAAAACCTATGAACAATCCCAATGCCACCAAGACTTTCCATTTCTTTAGCCATGGCATCTTCTGTAACTGTATCCATATTTGCAGAAATTATCGGATACTTTAGAACAATATCTGGAACCAACACTGTTGTAAGGTCTACCTCTCCTGAAAACCTACTCGAGATGGAAGACTTCTGTGGTATAAGTAAGACATCATCAAAAGATAAACCAACATTATCAAGTATTTTCATATTAATCATTTTTTACAAGTTGTTTCCACCCGCGTTCTTCTTTTATAAAGACATATCTATTATTTGTGCTAACTATATTAACGATAGAACGTGGTCTAATATTTGCCACAAATACAACAAAAGTATCACCCTCGTCTTTTATAACATCATATAATCCAGACGCCATGTAACCAAAGTATTTAGAATCTGTAAAAAGTTGTCCATCTACAAATACTAAAAAATTTTCTAGTACTGCTTCTGGCAACAAAAGAGCGCTCCATATTTGTTTAAAAGTAAAATTATTCATTTTTTCCTCTTTTCTTTATCTATTTCCAAACTATTATTAGAGTCTTCTAATCGCTGTTTTAAAACACTTGAAACAGTTAGGAAAAAGCCAGCTATCACGATAGTTATAAAAGTTGATATATCAACTACTATCTTAGTAATAGCTACAAGCTTAAGTAAATCAAGCGTAATAATAAAAAAGCAAAACAATAATAACAGATATGAAAGAATGAAACAAGCTGTCAAAAATTTATTATTCACAAAACCTCATTAAAGACGTAACCCATTGAAAATCATATGCACTTTGGGGGTTTTTCCATATGGAACCATATTGATTAAATCTGAGTAATGGCACATATTATAAAATTTTCTGTCTACACCATCTCTATCGACATAATTTAAAGCATATTTAACTGCCATATCATTTATAATATTAAATATTTGTGATGGAATATTAAACACTTCGATCTCCCTAACCATTGCATGGCTTGTCTTAATCTCTGCTATATATGGGTTATCATCCTCTTCTAACCATTTAGTAAATTCATCATACGGTTTTTGTTTCTTATCATATCCATATATATTACACCACAACATAGCTTTACCAATATCTTTGGCTGAAAAATTATAAATATAGTTGGACCCAAAATAATTTGAACTATATGTTTTATTTCCACATATTTTAATAGTAGAAACCCAACCGAGAAAGATTGCCTTTTTACTAGATTTGTTTTCGTATAAACCACCAACTTTAAGTTCTTTGGTTCCTACCTTTTTTAAATTTCGACGCTCACCAGCTTTATTTAATTCGCTGTGTAGTTCAGAACCAACCCTAACTAATTTCATTTGAGAACCAACCTTACCCCAAACAAACGAGCCACCTAACTCTCCACCTTTAAATATTCCTTCATTTAGAATTGTATCTAAAAGTACTTCTTCTTTTAGATCGAAATAGTAACCATCTGAAGTAATAATTTTATATACTCTGCCACTATTGCCTCTATGTTCCAAACCTAATACTTTCACTCCAGTAATTGGAGTATTTTCAACTTCTTCTATTTTTAATTCATTTCTACGCACATATGTGCAACTTTCAGTATTATAATCAGAAAGCCTTTCTGCCCATTGTTTTGCGCTCTTTACCATGTTTGCGCTTGAACTATCAACGGCATATGCTTTTGTAACCAATAAATCAACTTCTTTATTTCCCAGATCCCACCAGCGATACGGTTTGGATTTTCCATTAGAAACTATGGTAATATTTTCTGGTATTGAACCGTTTTTTATCATTTTTAAACCTCAACTTAATAACATTTTAAGTAGAGCCATACGAGTATATAAGCCATTTTCGGCTTGCTTAAAATACTTTGCTCTATGATTATCATCCACTCCATATCTAATTTCATCAACTCTAGGCAATGGGTGTAGAATAATAGAATCAGTTTTCATTTCATTTGCTAGTTCTCTAGTTACAACTAGTTTTCCTTTTGATGCCTCGTATCCTTCTGGAATTTCGAATCGTTCCCGCTGAATACGCGTCTGATATAAAACATCAATTTGATCTATAATTCCACAAAAGTCATCTGCTTGGTAAAACTTTACATTATGTCTACCCATATAATCGATAATTTCTTTTGGCATTGTTAAATTATTTGGGGCAATTAAATACAGCGTAATATTATCAAATTTACCCAGTAAATAAGCTAGTGAGTGTACTGTTCTTCCGTGTTTGAGATCTCCGACTAGTGCCACACTAAGACCATCTATATTGCCAATCTCATCATAAATTGTAAATAAATCTAGGAGGGATTGAGTAGGATGCTGCCCACTTCCATCTCCACCATTAATAATTGGAACTCTAGACACATGGGCTGCACGAGCAGCGCCACCTTCTTCATGATATCTTAGAACTATACAATCACAATAACTATCTAAAACCCTGATTGTATCTTCTAGAATCTCGCCTTTTGCCGCTGAAGAAAATAATTTAGCACTTGCGGTAGAAATAACAGTGGCCCCAAGTCTCATAGCTGCTGCCTCGAAAGATAAACGTGTACGAGTAGACTCTTCATAAAAAAGAGTAGCAACTATACGACCAATAAGAAGTTGATCAGCCTTTTTCCCTTGTGTCATTTTTTTCATTTCATTCACAGAATTAAAAAACTCTAAAAGAAATTCTCTGGTAAAATTTTGCGTCTTAATTATATGTTGCGGCATTATTCCTCCAATTAATTTAGTATATTGCCACCCTTATCATCGTCTTTCTTATTAATTATTTTATAAATCTCTTCTTCTTGGGTTTTCAATATTTTATTAATTTTACTAGCAATTTGCACAATACCCATATAAAAAACTGCTCTTATATCTTGTGGAGAATTTACTACAGTAAAAACTAAAGCAGCTAGCTTTTCTATTTCAATATCTTCAATTAAATACGAACTCTTATATTCTTGTAGTAGTTTTTTTATTTCTTCATAAAGTTTTTCGTCTCTCATCTTTATCCTTCAATCCACCACGGCTCTACGCGGTTTTTCCAATAAAACAAATGTTTCTTTTCTCCATTATAGTAATTACGATAAGAATCAACCACACTATCTACTTTATATTTATCTGGTATGGCTTTAACAAAGTCTGTAAGACCTATGTCACGAATATTTGGTATATTATTACTACACCACTCTATTACTGTTTGACAGGCATGTTTCTTTTTATATCTAAAAGTATATTCTTTACATAATTCCAGACTAAAATCTATCAACCAAATATAATTAGATAATGATAAAACAACCCATTTTGTAACGGGATGATATTGATGAGTTAATTTATATGGAACTAATAAATTAGACTTAAATAAATGATGGACATTACACAATAATTGTGCTCCCTCAAGTGGCATCTTAACAATATGACGATCAGTATGATATTGAGCCGCTAGTGATTTATTATCATCAAGAATAAATATATTCATAATCTCTTTCCAATAAAATTAATTTATATATGTATTTAAGACAAAAAATGTGGGCATACCAAATCTTGTGATTTCAGTAGCCCACATTTTTTATATGTCAGAAAACTTACGTTGTTTTAAAAAGTCACGTTCAGATTCTTCAACTTTGCTTGCTTCTAACTTGCCATATACTTTAACGACGCGCCAAGGGCCATCAAATTTGCCATTCTCTTTTTTGATGTTTACCAATTTGCCAATGTGAGAAAATTTCTCTGGAATCCAAGCAGTATCTATATACTCTCCATTTTCTGTTAATTTCCTAAGTTCACACTGGCAATAAAACTCTTTTTTGTTGTATTAATACACTCCCAAAAACTTTTCCACAAATCACCTCTTAATCATCATAATAAATTGGCCAGTTATAAATAGTAACCTTTTCTTCATCGTCATCGTCAGAAATTATTGGTTTAATATCTTTTCTGAAATTTTGACACTCTTTATTTGTACAATAAAAAGCAAAAACAGCATCCTCTCCCTTAGAGCCACATATGGGACAGCGAGTTAGTTTTTTCATTATAATGTAAGCCTCCAAAGATACTTACATTATAATGAATATTTATTGACAGAGTTTATCCCTTTGGAACGAGCGGGCCTTATCATATTTTAACTTTATATCGTTTTTACCAACACAATCTAATGAACAAATAGATAATATTACATATCTTCCATCTGAATATGGACCAGCATAACGAATACATACTTTTTCTTTAACATTCTTTTTTTTGTTTATTCTTTTTCATATATCAACTTTCTCTTTTCTATTTTGTCCATCTTTTTTATTTGAGCTTCTCTTTTAGAAGCTTCACTTCTTGATTCATGTTCTTCTGTCCACACTAATTTAAGCGGTCTATGTGCTTTTGCCCATTTAGCACCACGCTTTGATGTATTATGCTCTTTAATGCGGCGAGCTGTATTGGTAGTAATTCCACAGTACAATTGTCCATCACAACCTTGTGCTAAATATACAAACCACATTATAACATCTCTTTTGTAAAATCTTGAGTCTCAAGGAAATATTTCATCTTTCTAATAGCTAAACCACGATGACTTATTTTATTTTTTTCTTCATCGGAAAGTTCAGCAAATGTTTTTCCTAGTTCTGGAAGATAAAAAATACTATCATACTGTAATCCCGGCTTCGCTATTCCTTTTGGAACCTTTAAAATTTCGCCACGGCAGTGGCCACCAAAAAACGTATCATCTCCATACGGCTTTTTACAAAAAGCAATACAGCAGACAAATTGGGCATTGCGATTCATATGTTCTCTTAGTTTATCTAAAACAAAATCTCTTTTCTGCTCATCAGTAGCATTTTCTCCAGCACAACGGGCAGAATTTATACCCGGAAAACCACCAAGAATGTCTATTTCCAAACCACTATCATCGGCAATTGCTGGCAAACCAGTTATTTCACAAACGGCTCGTGCCTTTAATACCGCATTTACAAAAAATGATCTTTCAGTTTCTTCGATATCTGGAATATCAAATTTAGACATTGGAACAAATTCAATACCAGGTACACATAACATTTCAGATAATTCAACAAGCTTCCCTTTATTTTTTGTAGCTAATACTATTCTCATCTGCCCACCAAATCTGTTAGTTTCATTTATCATCACTTTTTAAAACATTTTTCATTGTTATTTCTAGCACATATGCTATAAAATCTCTATCTAATAATATCTAACAATATTTAACAATATCTTATGTTCTCTTACATAGTGTGAGAGTTTTTTTCTGTCCAAACATATATTCCATCAGTGACACTCTGCTTGGGCTAAAGCCCAGCAGCTTCTCGAACAACGTGTGGCCTTACTTCAGCCTGCGTTAGCGCTCGAAGGCGGTGCCCCCGCCGTTTTGGCGTCCAAACTAAATGAAAAACCACTAAATGAACCCGATGCTCGTCTCTTTGGTAATCCATAAACTTGTTGTTTCCTTTGTATCCATTATACATCTCCTCAACACAAAGGCAAGCTAAAAGATGTGGCTAAAGCCAAAGAAAAAAGCCCGCCTATTCGCTGGGACTAAAGTCGCGCGACTTGCGGCGGGCTTCAGGAATGGTCATTCTTGACCATTTCTGGTAGCCCAAGAATGATGAAAAACTCAATAATTGCGTTTAATATCACAAATTTCTTTTTCATATGGATATAGACGATAAACCGTGCCACGAGAATATGACCAGCAGCCAGGAGATGTTTTATAATGTCTAACTAAAATCCAGATGGAGAAAATTCCTTACTTCTGTGTTCGATAATTTCATTATCATCCTTAAAATAATCTTTCATATACAGCCCCCACAACATACTGTAATTCTTTCCAAAACATCACGAACTGCATTGCGAATGTCATTATCAAAGTCATTCGCATCTTTCCATTCAAGCTCTCCAGCCTCTACATGAGCATCCCATTCTTTACCAAACCATACAGATCCTGAAGAAGCACAACAATATTTTTTATTATATACTTCTTTATTATCAACTTTTATAATTAAATTTCCCATACAAGTACACGGCCATTTTCCATCATAGGACACTTCAATTTTTCTCTTCATTTTATAACTCCAGAATTAATAATTCGTTTGCTAGTTTTTCTCTTATAGAAAATGTTTGGGCCATTGATTTCATAAATATCAATTATTTTAGTATAAATTCCTGTAGTAAAGTTTAAGGAGTAGCCATGTGCACTTTCACCCGGCAATAATACTTTTTCTCCAGTCATAGTATCTGTATCTACCCAAAGCACTCCTGGCAGCTGTTTTCCATCTCTGTCATAAACTTTTATGTCTATAGCATTTGGATCATCAGCAGTAATAATCATTTTTCCTCTTTAAACCAAGGTTTAAAATTTAGAATTTGTTCTAGAAGCCCCTCGGTTTTTCCATCAAACCTAATTCCTCTATCATCAAGATATACATCAGCTGCAATCTTTCTGCTTCCGTCTTTTGGCCATGGCTGCCAATTTATATAATCATATAGAATATTATATTTGGCAAGATGCTCTTTCATTTTCTCGGTTTCTTGTCTTACAGTCCATATTATAATATTCCAACCAGCTTCTTTTACTTTCATGAGAAGTTCAACTATTCCTTCGTTTGGTTCACCAAAATGGTCCCAACCACGGAACTTATCGTATTTAAAGAGTGTTCCATCCAAATCAACCGCTAAATTTTTCTTATGAGCCACTTATACACCTCGCTAAACTTAGTTGAACATATTCAGCACCAGGGTTCATTTCATATAATCCATCCATAGGTGTCCTAGAAGTTATCCTAACTAACAAACAATTACGACTAAAATTCTCTTCAAAATTAAACGAAAGAGAACTATAATCCTTTATTTCTATACCTGAAAATTCTATAATTAGCTGTAAAGCTGCGTCATTTCTAGTAATCCAGTCATACACTTGATACCTACTAATATATGAATTAGGAACTATAACTATAATTCCGTATTCTTTTATTTTAAGCAGATCTTCTCTACTAATTCTTTGTTCTATCATACTCTACTGCCTTTCCGCTATTGATGTTTTAATAGCTTTCTTCATAACTTCAAGAGCCTCATCATAACGCATCCTGCCAGTTGCCAAAGCTTCTCTTAATTCTTTAGCCAATTCTCCTAAATTTATATCATATACAAAAGTTCCCTTTTCCATTATCATCTCCTAAATTTTTTGAAGAATGGGTGAAAAGCTCGCCGGCCATCTGGCCTTGTTAATTCTTCATCTATAATTTCTTTTTCAATTTCTTTTTTCCAACAATTAAAATATCTAGCTTCTTGGACTGACTGCCACCCTTGATAAAACTTTTTGTTCTTTAAAATATAGCGAATAATATAATACAAAATGGCACAATAGAAATTTATTGTTCTCAATATAATAAATTATTTACAAAAAGAAATCTCAAATAAGATATAAAAATAGTTTACAGCCATTCTTGTGCTTGTTCTTACCAAAACACTCATAAAACTACTGAAACTCGTCGTTCTAAATTAGAGTGTTGGTTAGAGACTGAACTTAAAAAGTTATATCCCAATTTATAAATATTATTCAATAATAAAGAAATAATTAATTCTGAATTAGATATTTATATTCTAACTTTATTACTTGTGTTTGATCTTAACATTATATATCATTATGAATCAATCCATGGATAAGAAAAACTAGCATCTATTCAAAACAATGATACAAGAAAATTTTAAGCCTGCTTTGAAAAAGGCATCGAACTTTGTATTATTGATTCTTCTCAATTAAATTATTTCAAACCAATAAAAGCTCAGAAATATTTAGATATAATTATAAACATAATAAATTTAATAAATATAAAAACTTTGCGGAAAGGAAGGGAGTTAAACCCTCAGAACCTTACGGCTCACTCGTAGCACCCGGCATCGTTGCGGGATGGCCTTTCCATAACATACACTCTATGTAATGTATGTTTGTATAAATATCGACATTAATTTAACAATGTAGCTGATAATTTTTCTATTCCATCTAAATACTCTGTAAAATTATTTTCTCTAAGCCAAACTATCCATTCTTGATTTGCCTGTCCCAAAATATATTCTCTACCAGAGTATGTTGATGATCTACCATTAGAAATATCTAAGTCCATAACTTTTGAGGTTACGACAAACTTTCCATCTTCAAAATTAGGATGTCCATACGCATTTCCTTGGAGAGAAATATTTTGTCTCTCTGGTACCATATAAAAATCGTTGCCCCTAAAACACAAAGACCAATTTTCTAACCTAACCATTTTATTCCTCTACTATCTTTAAGCTACGTGTAAATTTAATTCCAAGTGGTTCAACTCTACCCTTTAAAACGCAAATTATATGTTCAAAATTGTCAATTTCATCAATGTCTGTCTCGCCATCGTCAATTATATCTAATGCTTCTAATTCAGCTTGTTTCAAAGTATTTACATAAATATAATCTATTTCTCCATCTCCGCTAGCATAGATTAAAGTATATCCTTCTTGAACTTTTTCTACTTCATTGCTACTTGTTTCATCTAAAGGTATTTCCTTACAAACTTTTTTCATTATTTCTCCTTTTTAAATAATATAATAGCTCTTGCATCTCTACCAAAAGTAATTTTTGATTTAATCATGGTCTTAAGTTTACGCCGGCTACATATTTGAAGTGCTTTTCCCTCACGATAATTATTTACCACTAGATAATGTTTGCCCAATTTTCCTGAAATAAACACATAATGTCCAGAATATCCATCAAAAGATTCTAAGTCTTTATAATAATATTCTAAAATAATGGAGCCCCTATTTTTTATATAGTAGTCAATGTCGCTAATATATATAAAATGACATTCCAAAACATCAAAAAGTTTTTTATAACTCTTAACCACCTTAACAATGCCGTCATAATCAGTACCACTAATACCGCAATTAGATATTTTTTTAATATGCTTAAAATGTGAATTATAAGTAATCTTGGCGCCCGCCCATTTTAAAACGTTCATAATAGCAATCGGTCCACACGCATATTTGTCGCGTTGTTTTATATATCTCAAGCAGCATCTCCTAATTTTACAATTTCAAAAATTGTCCCAAACATGTGTGGTTTATATAGAAACCATTTTCAATCTTCTTTCAAAGATATGATCTTGAACCAATCTTCAAGCTTACTATTCCCACCCCAAATTCTCATTGCATCAAAGAAATTTGTAAAATATACTTTAAATCCATTAACATTTTCTTCGACCTTTTTAATACGAAGTTTTTTATTAGACATACCCCAACCTTGAGATTTTAAAACTACTATATCACCTTTTTAAATCCGTAATTTTCATTTATATAACCCTGGTTATGTAAATCTTTACAAACTAATAATCTCTTTAATACTATCTTTCCATTTTATCTTTATATCGTCTTTATATGTATCGTATAAAAGACTTATGAACTCATCATTTTACCGTTCTATTAACTTCTCGACTCTTTAAATTGCTCCATTGGCTCCCTCTAAGTTGTAGTTTAATTTTCTTATTGAATTGGAATTTACTTATTATTTTTATGATATAAAAACAAACACGCATATAATTTGGGTCAAACCAGGTTTTATTTTCTATAATTTTTTGAATGCCCCCGTAGGAAAGACTATACTTTTCCATTAGCATAGAAAATGTGTAATCTTGGTTATTATAAAAATTTCTTATCTCTTTAACCATGTCTTTATTAAGTTTAGATTTTCTCCGCTTTTAGCGAGCATATTATGATTTTCTTTAGCCATATACTTATAATTTTCCTGTGGCCATACTTTATTCAATACTATATTTCTAACCAAATTTTCACTTATTTTAAACCTTTTGGCTATATTTAAAAATGAAATAGTTGTATCTTTATACATTTCCCTAATTTTACATGCTATTTCAAAATTAATACCATGTCTTATTGCCACAATATTTTTATTATCTAAAACTGGTAATATATATTTATCATCTTTCCATGTTTCATTTTTTTACTATACTTTCTATAGCGCTAAATGAAATATCTTTTTCTTTATACAATTTTTCAATTTCGAATATTCTGTATCCATCAATATATAATTGTCTAATATTATTAACATCATTCCAAATAACTTAGCATGGGAATGTCGTTATGGGTCTTTATAAATTATTTCATCACAATTATAATTTGGGTCTATCCAAGTTTTGTTTCTAACAACGGCTAAAATAGTTCCTGAGCAAACATTAAATCTTTTTCCTAACTGTTTGAGCGTAAGTCTTTTATCATTTTTTATATAAATTTCTAATTTCAAAAACTTCAGTCCAAGTAAGCTTTGAGCTGCCGTGATTTTCTCCCTTAATATCAAGCATTTGTTCAACAAAATAATTTATATTATACCCAAATTCTGGTTCATAACTTTTAAACTCATCTAATCTCTTTTGTTCCGTTTGTAATAATAATTCAATCGAACATTCTTCTAAAACATTAAAATAAAATTATTCTATCCATACTTATCCCATGCTCTTTGAAGTCTAATGGAATGATGTTTGTTGTGCCTCAAAAGTCTTTTGTGTTCATAAAATCTTTTTAATATATCCTTACTACTTCCAATATATAATTTATTATTTGTTATATTTTTAATATAGTAAATACCAGATATTATAATCATTAAATTATTACCAAAAAACTACTTTAATGACCCAAATTTCGCATTCTTTAAGACCATAAGGAACAGAAATAGTTCTATCATCTTTTTTGGGGACAAATATTCTTTTATAAAATTTATAACTTTGTGTTTTATAATTAAAATCACACTTGGTTTCTAACAAGACACCAACAGCATGTGTATTGTGGATATGTATATTAGTATCTCTTTTTATCTCATCTCCATTTGCCAGACCAACCAAAATTGGCGCCAACATAAACAATACTAAGAGCCCCAGCATTAAACAAAACTTTTTAAACATTTTTATACTCCACGTTTTATAATTTTTCCCGTTGTTAAAATAGATTCAAATTCGGGATATTTATCCAAAAGCTCTTTCAATTTCTTAATTTCAGCATCCTGTTCTTCTTTAGCTCGTTGTTCAACATCTAAACGATGTCTTTCTAGAATTGTGCGTTGTCTTTCCTGTTCTCTTCTCTCTGCGTTTTCAAGTTCAGTTCTTACACTACATAATACGTGTTCATTAGAAACTAATTCAACTATCTCACAATCTTCATAAATCTGAAACCCACGAAGAATCCCTACACTATTTAAATGACTTCTCAAATGTCCAAGAGTTCTCCATATCTTGCCCTTTTTAGTAAACTTTGGATAAGAGCCGCCATTAGAAAACAAATCATCGGACCGCCTCTTTATTTTATAAAAAATTTCTTCTGCCATTTTTATTTTCCACATATTGAAAAAATTTGATAAACTTCATTAATACTGGAAACATTCTTAGTTTTGCCACCGCACCAATAACAATTCGAACGACCATCATTATTTCTTGGTTCTATTAAATTATTAGTAGGTTTTCTATAAACATCCAACTCATAATATAATAAATCTACAGAAAATGATACAAAAAGCCATGGATGACCTGGATTTGGATCTGCGACTATTTCAAGGGTATCTCCCTTTTCAAATTCTATATAACAGTTGTGTGAAACGCTTACCATCTGTGTGGGAAGACTGCTTGAAATACAAAACATATTTTTAAATAAGCCGTTTTTTACCGGATGAATATATATATACAAGACCAGGTTGGAACCATAATAATCCCACCATTCTGTGGAATAGGACTATTCCAATATCCAGTAATGCCTATACAAACACTAATCTCGCCAGTTTCGCTTATAGTGTGTTTAAGTAATGTTTGTTGTTGGTAGGGCAATGCTATTTGTCCAAGATCAAAAAACTCTACTTTTACAGCTTATCCTTTCTTAAACGCTTCTCAAACATCTTCCTTTTTAAGAAGTTATTCTTATTCTTCAAACTCATTTTTTAATGTCTAGTTGTTCCTACAATAATTCTCAAATCTCCAACAGCGGGAGTTTTTTTAAGTAATCTTTTAAAAAATGCTGAGACCAAACTTAATTTAATATTTGTAATAATTTTTGTCTTACTAAACTCTTTAAATTGATCTTCAGTTATTATACCGTCATAATATAAATCTTGTAAAGCGCATCTTTAACTTGATTTGCATATTCATTTAATTCATCAACACAAAAACTATACATGTTCATTTTAAATCTTCTCCTATAGAAACAAAATCATCGGGATTCCATTTTCCATATTTTTTCCCATAATTTGAAGAGCCGACCCAAATTTTTTTATCAAGCTCAGATGGTGTCATATTAAGTTTATCCGCCTCATCTAAAAAAGCTTGTTCAAGCTCTTTGTATTGTTTTCCATTTGGCGTGGACTTAGGAACTTTATAACCCTGTTTACCCAGCCATCTCAAGACATGAACATCAAGCGCGGCACACTTGGCATTTGGCCGAGTCCAAAGAATAAAAAACCTTGCAGTTTTTGGACCAATACCATAAATCTTTTCTAGATCTTCGACAGAGCAAGTTCGTAGATTTATGTTAGAACAAACTAGCTCTCTTAAGCATTTATTTATTTTATTGTAATTTCCGGTTTTAGTTTCTCTTAGTTTATATAAAACCATATCTGTTATATTCAATTCCAACAGTTCGCTTATATGGGCAATCCACCGGCCAATAGTATGAAAAGGTGTTTCGCCATAATCCATGTCTTTTAATAATTGTTTAGTCTTTTCTTCAGCAAATCTAGCATTTTGCCGGCAACTATAATAGAATATATAATTCTATATTGTAATTCGGCATCTGATAGTTCAACCATTATTTCCCCAAATTATGTGATTACATATTGGACATTTACAAATATTATTTGTAATTACACCTTTAATTCTATGATGAGGACAAATATCCGCGTCTAGAACTAGATTAGCAATCGGTATTTCTTCATTTTCATATTCATTAATTGCTAACTTAGATTCAATGTCAAGAGGACCAGTATCATCGACAAAAACTCTATAGGTTGGAATATTACTTACAGTATGTTCTTTTTTTATAATAAAATCGCACTGCTGAGGGTCATTACCATTTCTAATAAGATTAGAAATTTGTTGGAACACCTGAACACCAAATTCTACTTTTTTTATTACATTGTCTGTTTTATCTAAAGCTATTACATTATATCTTGGGGTCCTACGCATCTTTTGTTTACACAGATCACAATCTTTTTCATCTTCACATTTTTGCATTTTCCATCTATCGTTTACTTTTGTCCAATGGATATAAGAAGTTTCAAAATCCCCAATTATTCTTATTTTATTATTTTGCCAATCAATCGTCTTTTGATTACTGTATCCCAGGATGCTTCTCCTATTTTGCCGGGCTCAAAATATTTCTTTTCATCTGCCATTTATACCTCATTTGAGAAATGTCTTAAAACGCTCTAGGACCGCTTTCACGCCGTTTTAATATAAATCTGACATCGTTGCTGTTTTGCTTTTAGTGCGCCTCTGCGGTCATTATAGCTGTATCTACAGAGTTCTAAATAACCCTTATGAACTATTTTTTAGTATGGTTCAACAAATACTTTAGTTCCAAGCTCAATAAAATTTTCGATAAGCCATTTTGAGTCTTTCTTAAATATTCTAACACATCCGTGAGAAATATTTGCTCCAGGAACATGACCTTCTTTTTCGCCGTGTAATGCTTCTCCATGTAAACCAAATTTCATTACATTGTAGTATGGATGGCCGCATTCCTTTTTATTTATACATTCAACTGGATATAAAGATGAGCGTTGGAAACCCTTTTTAATTTCATATATTTTCCATTCGCCGGCTGGCGTCTTACACGTGTTTTTACCTGTTTCTTTACATTTTCCGATGCCACCATTTGCTACTCCCCATTTAACAAGCCTTCCATCTTTATAAGCACCCCATGCAAGTTTACCTAAATCCACAGTTATAAATTTTTCATTGTCAGCGCTTGTTTTGGGGAATGGTGAAAACTCTAGTTCATCTTTGGATAAATTAAATGGCAAAGCGATACAGTGATTTATCCATATAAGAGTATTCCGCCGATTCACTTTTTGAACCATCTGCTTCACTCTCTCACCAGATGTACCAAAAATTTCGTCCCAAGTAACATATTTTTGTCTATCTTTGTAAAACCTAACACAACGATATTTATCAGGATTAAGTCTACACAGTTTAACAGCAAAATCTTGACGACATTTTTTATATGAAGCCAGTGTGTCCATATGAAAATTTTGAGCAAAACAAATACTACTAATTAAAAAAACAATTAAAAAACTAATAAATTTCATCTTTTTTCACCATCAAATTTGCAATCTGTATCGGTTAAACTATAATCTATATGCTCTCCGTGACGATGCCCCCAATTCACAAAAGTTTCAATAATATACCCATCTTCGATATCGCCCAGAAGCAAATAACCAAGGTCGGTCATCCAAAATCCAAATGACTTAGATACTTGTCTTTCCTTTGATTCCCAATTCCAGCGCTCATTTGTTAGTTTATTATATAGCTCTTTTGCCTCTTTGATTGTCATGTCTTCTGGGAAATCAGCTATACCAGTTCCAACATACTTGGGTTTGTCACTCATCTTCTTAAACTCTTCTTTTGCTTTAAAATAATTTTGGGTAGCAGTATCTACATCTTTTTCAAATTGTTCTTGTGTAATGTTTTCAGGAGCTAAAAGATAAGTATATCCTTCAAATTCTCCACAGCGAATATGTTCAATCCTCACAAACTTCTTCATCTTCATATTCCTCTTCATCATCTATACTTAGTTCATTAATTGTATCTTCAAATGTCGGAGTTCTAGCACTTACCCAATCATTATCATTATCAATAACACATTCAATTGCGCTTATCCAATAATATTTTGCCCTATTCCAGGTGTGTTCTGGGGCGCTTTTTAGAATATACTTTGCATCGCCAATCAATTCTTTCATCTTTTCTTTTATTTCAATTAGATCGCCAACATCTTGGTTTGTCATTTCTATCTCCTAAAATCCACATTTTGATATTCCAAACAAAATTTGACAAGCAGTTTTACAGTATTTTCTAAATCATCAAGACTAATCATCTCTACTGGAGTATGCATATATCTATTAGGAACAGAAATATTTGCGGTTGGTATACCACCTCTTGCTCTAAAACACTCATCAGCGTCAGTTCCACTACGTCTTGGGCTTGCTTCCATTTGCAGTGGAATGTTGTTTCGTTCTGCCGTATCGATTAACATTTGATTGAGTTTAGGATGAGAAGTAGATCCAATGTTTACCGAGGGACCATCGCCAAGCCTAACATCGCCACATTTTTCTTTTGATATGCCTGGACTGTCTGTTGCGTGTGTTACGTCTATTGCAATAGCAATATCTGGTTTTACTTTTTCTACGGCAATTTTAGCACCATAAATCCCATTTTCTTCTTGGATTGTCGCTGCACCAATAACATGACACTTTAGATCTGCCCGTTGTTCTCTGAGTTTAGTTATAGCTTCAGCAACACACCATGCACCAATGCGATCATCTAATCCACGTCCTACAATAAGGTTATTAGGATATTCTTCAAAACTAACATCAAAAGTAATTGGATCTCCGATAGAAATCATCTTGAGCGCATCTGCTTTGTTTTTGGCACCAATATCAATAAACATTTGATGGAGTTTTGCTGCCTTATCTTCTTTGTCAAGAAGGTGAATTGCTGTTTTACCAAATACACCACTAATCGGTCCATTTTTATTATGGATTGTTACCCGCTTAGCAACTGCAACAGTGGGGTCAACTCCACCAATCATATCTACATATACAAAACCATCACTATTTATGTAGTTTACCATAAATCCAACTTCATCGATATGTCCACTTAACATTATGGTTGGATAGTGGAAAAATCCGGCAACAGCATATGAACCACAATATACATCTGTATCATAAACTGCATCACCCAAATAATCTCTCCAAACTTTAGCAGCAGCATCTTCAAAACCAGATGGGCTTGGAGTATTTATAAGTTGCTTTAAAAAATCAAGAGACTTTTGTTCCATTATTTTTTCCTATCTGTACAACGGCAAGTATTTTACTATAAATAAATTTTAGCGTCTGTTAGAGTTATACAACACTCAGAACAGAAATTATATTGGTCAATAGATAAACGAACAATAGCACCACAGTCATTTGTAATTCGTTTTGTATACCAACCAATATCAACTTTATAAATTATTCGCGACGAATCTCATCTCTACATTCGCTACATTTTTCTCATAAAAACCAAGATTTAGATTTATAAATTCTATATGGTCGTTCGTATTTATCAATAGGTTTTCTTCTCATCTTTTCCCTTATTTAATTTTATAAATTCTGGAAATTTCTTTTCCTCAAATTCATCAATCATTTTCGTTAGTTTTATAAGTCTTTGTCCATCAGGCGAATCAATGGATGCGCCCCACAATAAAGAAATTTCTATAAGCGCTTCTTTATAATTATTCATACTTTTGATTTTTCTTTGTCTCTTTGTCATCAAACCTCCGTCCATAAGTTGGGCTTATAAGTATTTATGTTTAAGCTGCCCATATACGCAGATTGGATCATATAATTTGTCTTTATCTTTTTTTATATCGTCACCACATCTCATTCCATAAGTGTATAGCATAAATACCCTCTTTTATCTTATATTTTGGATTTACCATACTAAAAAATTCTCAACCGAGATAAGTAAATGTATCAATTGGTTTTAAATACTGAGTTAAATTAAACCTTTCAACACACTCTTTAACTAGCATGGGCCAATTTCCTTATGTTTTAAATTATTAAAATCTTTTTCCATACAACGATCAATAGCATATTTCATGGCATCGCTATTAATTGATGCTTTTATTATGTCGGAACCTATTTCTCCATTATGACTATTATGAAAGACATATGGATCTTGAAAATCAAAATGTTTTAAACAAATCACATCTAAATCAACCAAATATCCACCACATTTATAAAGCATAGTATAACGAAACAGATTTGAAAAAGAAGATACACTCCCGTTAGAAGGACCTGCTGCAGGACCATAATAAAATATAGAATTTTCTGGAAGAATTTCGTTTGCGTCTTTTATAATAGTTCCGGCGGGAGTCTCTAAATCTTTATATAGATATAGATTGAATTCATGGCCATTTTTAAGAAAAGAGTTTATAGATAGTCTTTCTATAGTGGAAAGATTATCACCTATCCAAAGACCTTGAATAATATCACTCATATGTTTCTTTATCTCTTTCTATTGTTTCTCTTTTAATCCACTCACGATTTTCTTTATCAAGACATTTATCACAAACATACCACCATTGTCTTGGGTCTTCTCCTTTAAAATTTACAGCATCAAGATATGATAAATTATATAAACTATAACCACATTTACTACAAGCCTTGCAAGCTTTCATTATAAACTCCATCTTTGTAATAAGTGCCTCCGGTAGGATTCGGACCTACAACTCGAACTGGGTAAGGGCCAGGTATGATTGCCTATTTCACCACAGGAGCGTTATTAAATTTTATTTGGTTTTTAATATGTTTTCTAATAGCATTATCACTTACACCTAATTTTTTGCCAACTGCTAAATATGAACTCTCATTTATCATTTTAGTAAGTTCTTCTAATGTTGGCCATATAATTTTACTCTTTTTATTAATTCTAGAAACTGCTTCACATTTTTTACATTTTTTGGCAGCATGGGTTATTATACAACCACAGTCTTTACATCTTCTCTTTTTTGGTTTATTCTTAGCAACACAATAAGTATCGGTTAGAGAATGACAATTTGGACAAAGAAATCTTAAATTATCTAATTTATTATTTTTGTTGTTGCCATCTATATGGTCTAAATGTAGTGTTAAAATAGTTCCGTTCCATTCTAGAATTCCACATATGGCACATTTATATTCAATAAGATTTTCTTTTATTATTCTTTTTCTTAAAGTATGTCTGTATAAATATTTATTACTACATATAAGTAATTCAGCTATGGGCGTTTTATGTGTGCATTTCCCAATTTTTCTTTTCCAATGTGAAATGTCTAATTTAAAAATAATAATATATTTTTTAACTGTTTCTCTATTAGCAGATCCTGGATGAAGTTGTAGTTTCTCTAAAACCTCGTTTATTGAAAAACAAGATTTAACCGCTTCAACAAATTCATCTCGCGACCAACTTCTTTTTGACATACCTGAGCCTCCAAATTAGATTTCCTAATAGGTATGTCAAAATATTCATAGATTATTTTGTTCGTCTATATATGGCATAAATATTTCCATCATTACCAGCGCGAACAGAAAATAATTCCCAACCAACGTTTTCAAGTTCTTGGATACGTTTATTGTTTTGTTTATTAACATATATCTTAGTGTATTCCCATTTCATAGTTCACCTCTGGTAAGTGTTATTTTGTAGCATAATGGTACCAATCTATCAATAGTCGCACATAACTACATATTTTAAATAGGAGCGAATATATGCCACAGTGTAAAAAATGTAATAAAAGTTTCCCCAATCGAATTATCATAGATGGAAAAGAACGAAATTTAAGCAAAAGAAAATTTTGTCTCGGTTGTTCTCCATTTAATAAACACAATACTAAATCTTTAGAAAATTCTATGTATAAAAATGGTAATGTGTGTATATGTGCCTCTTGTAATAAAGAATTCGAATACCAAAGAGCTTCAAACATGTCACATTATTTATGTAGTACTTGTAATTCAACAAAAAATCGTTACAGAAGAAAAATAAAATGCATTGAATATAAAGGAGGAAAATGTATAATTTGTGGCTACTCAAAATCTATATTTGCTCTTGGATTTCATCATATAAACCCATTAGAGAAAAATTTCCAGATCTCTGGGCATCACGACATGGCTTGGAACAAATTAAAACTTGAGCTTGATAAATGTGTTCTATTGTGTTTAAATTGCCATGCAGAAATTCATGCCAACAATACAGACATCTACAAATTTTTATAAAATTTATTATTGTCCTTGAAACTTTATCTATTTTTACTACAACAATTATATATATATCCTATAACAATCAAATTTACCCTTATCAAGCATGTTAGTTTCCCTTCCATAACAAATTGCTTCAATTTCATCAATTGCTGATATAAATGGCTCATAAAAACTTTCCCAAGCGGTAATAGGAAAATATTCATTCTTATAGAATTCTCTTACTTCTTCTATAACTTTTTTGATTTTTAAAATTCTATCTATTTCTGAATTATTACAATAACAATTATATACATGCCCCGCCCAACCACAATTTGGCCCGCCTTTACATATGGTCATTTTTTGTCTCTCAATCTTAAAATCTGCCAAGTCATTTTTTTATTAGTAAATTCTATTAAACAATCTATACAACAAAAATAAAGTTTTATTAAATCTTCATGACGTTGTTCACATTTGTCACAATAATTAATAATGCCAATGGAAACATTTGCTTGTATATTTTCTGTAGTCATCTCCTTGCCACACATATTACAACAAATTGATTGTAACATTAAACTATCTCCTCACTTAAAAACGCCTTTTATTGATGACCACGCTCTAGCAAAAGCGTTTCTTTTTGGTAATTCGTCGGTATATACACCTATACAGTAGCCGCTAACATTTTCTTTATTCTTTGCAATTATTATTTTAACACTATCTACTTTTGATGTATCTATGCAGGCACTTTTAAGCGTTGTACCAACTGTTCTTGATAATTCTTGTGCTAATTTTGGACTACATTCAAGGAGACCTTCATTATCAGAAAGTTTAAATGTAAACCTATCAATCTCTTTTTTAGCCCAAATCTTCTTTATTGGTATACACCAATCATTTCTATAATCAAGTGTAAACTCTGCAAATTCCCTAACCGGCATCCTCGCAACCATTTGCTTATCAATGTTTGCCATTTTTCTTACGCCTTTCCTCATTAGCTTCGTATATGTCTTTTGCCCATTCGCGAAGCGAGGGACCTTTTTTCCATTGCCCAGGAAAACCAACGCGAATATAGCCACATTGAGTACAAGCATCAGCTAAGCTATCCATCATGTGAAACCACTCGATATTTCCACAATCTGGGCAAGGATAATCTCTATCTGTACTTTGGTGATCTGACATTTTTTCTCCATACATAAAAAAACCGCCTGGTTTTTTAGGACCAGGCGGCATCAAGTCATCAAAAACTATTATATATTATCCGCCTGGTGGTCTAGTTTCGCGATTATCTTTACCCAATACTGCTGGGAGTTCAATGGCGGAAACTATACGCACACATCCCCAGCTAGCTAGATGCTTATAACTAAAAGGCTGTGATGTTTGACGTATAAATGATAACATAATATCTCCAATCGAGTATATTAATTCTTTATTATTGATAGAAAATACTTGGAGGTTTGTGGCCTCCAAGTATTTTTTTTAATAATTGGTTCTAACATACTCCAATGATGGCAAAATTCTTCCATCTTCAGAGTCCGCACCTTCGAATGTTAATATCTGATTGAAAATCTTTTCAGAAAATCCAGCCACAACATTAACGTTTCCAGATGCTACTTGTTTAGTACCATAGCCCTTAAGATCATAAAAATGGGCATAAACGTTAGGATTCACGGTTCTTTGATATAACTTAAACTTCTCTGCTACGCTGGCACCGTATCCCATAGAATCATAGCATTGCATGTCAGAAAGAACAACAATTCTATCTACTTTGATTTTCTTTGCAAGCAAATAATCAAAAATTTTCCATGCATCCGTCGAGTGTCCACGAAAATTGTCTTCATAGGTTGCAATTTTCTGCATGTTAGTAAGTACAGAGTTTCTAGTAGTAAGCGGCGGCCATACCACATTCGTTCCAAAAGCGCCAACCAAAGATTCTTTTGAGCGCTTATGTAGAATTGCACACAATACGTTTGCAGCATCCTTGATAGTCATAACCGAATCCTTGGATATTGGCGTGCTCATACTTCCAGAATTATCCGCAACAATACAAGTAACACCAGGAAGCATCGGTATGTTATCAATAGAATAATCAAGGGCAGTCTCAATAGCATCAAGCATGATCTGCATTTTCTGCTTGTCCCAAGAAGCCCTATCACGTTCTACGCCAGCTCGCTTCATTATTCCAGAATACCAATTCTGTTCCTCTGGATAAAGAGTTCTATAAGCAGCCAAAAATCTAAATGGAAGTTGCTTAGATTTTTGAACATTCTCTCTATTGGATAATTGTTGAGCAACATATTTACACATTTCAATAGAAATATTTGCACCTAGGAAATTTCCAATATTACGTAAAAGTGCCATGTATCCCATATTCGGTATTACGGCTTCCCAAACCTCTTTCTTATTCCCAAACTGAGATAATAGAACTTCCCAAGTAACTCCCGCTTTTTTTGCTAATACGGGAATATCATTACTCCAAACCTTACGAGAAGTAAGTTCCTTACGTGCGGCAAACATAGGAGTAGCTTGAGGATCAATTACTTCTCCCTTAAGAATAAATTCGCGCACTGGCTTAGAGAATGGGTATCCTTCTTTACGTTCACAAAATCCCAAAAGATCCTTAAAAGACGGATGACCATCTGTATTATACTTCATAATCTCATATTCAGACATAGTAGATAAACGATCAGATACACCCTTCTTTAGACAAGCTGGAAAACCCTTCCAACCAAATAAATGTTCATAAGCACCAACAACTTGTTTTACTTCATCTGCGCGAGACGAAATAAGAGGCACGTATTTGCGCACAAACTGCTTAGTGTTCTCGTGCTTTGCCGCAACAGCTAGCATAATTTGCGGAGTGGTTCTCATATTGAGTTCTTTACGAGCCCAATGCGCAAGAGCAAGTAAATCTCGCGGGCTATCACTTTCAGCTATTTCAAAACAAGCATTTATAATCTTAACAGCTTGCTCATCAAGATTATCTGTATTGAACTCTTTATTTTTAAGATCTTCAAGCTTTTCTGTATCTTGGTAATATTTTGGCTCCACAAACATGGCCGAACCAATAGTTCCAAGTAAATACTCTGCCGGGCTGGAAAAGTCATAGGCGAGCCCATTAGCTTTATTCTTAGTTGCTGCCTTGTTAACTTCTTGCTTTACGGTTTTCTTCTGATTTGTATTTAGTTTTGACATCTTATCCTCCTCCGACCTCCGGTTTTAATACCGGGGAAATGTTTTGAGATAAATTTCTGATCGTTATCAATGTCACGTTGCTGGATCCAAAATGAACTAGCAAATGTTTTAGTCGACAAATGTGTTCTTACTTTTTGATAAAACTCTGGTAGTTCTTTAGTTGCGCGTTTATATTTTCTAATGTGTACCTTTGGATAACCACCAAACTGCGTTGCTGTTATATCTATAATATAACCGTCGTATTCATTGTAGGCGTGTCCAATGCCTTCGCTGATTTTAATATTAATCCCTACTCTTTTACATGCGAGATGTAACTGAATTGCTGCTCGTCCACAATATCCGCCCAAGCGACAACCAGCCCAACCTTCATTCTCTTCGATTTTTTCAAACACATTGCGAACTTTTTTCGCTATTTTTTTAATCTTTTCAAGCTTTTTGTCTCGAACCGACTTTTTCATTTTCGTTTCCAATAAGGTTGAAATTGCGTCCCATCGTCCCATCCATAACCATCGCACATTGCTTGTAAACGAGCATATGAACGCGAGCCGGGACCTGTCGCATATGGTTCATCGTACACAGTAAGTCGGTTATCATTTATAAAAGAATGTTCAATTTTATCTACTTCCATATCAAAATTCTGCTCTATTTTTTCTATTTGATAATTGGGCAGATCATTAAGATCTCCTGGCAATTTTCCACGTTCGATCATTTCTTCAAAATGAATGGCAGCAAAGATATTCCAAGCTGCTTGGGCTAGGTGATCTTCATCTCTCAAGCCTTCAATATATTGAAAAATATGACGAATGGCACTATCAAGAGCGCGAGATATTGGAAAGCCCTTTTCCCAATTCCTATCCCCATGGTTAGCTGCACCTCTTTCATATACACCAGCAAGACGCTTTAAAGCCATAGGAGAAATTAAAACATATTTTCCTTTGCTAATAGAATTGTCGCGCGTTGCCCCACTACTATATTCTTGTTTTGTTCCAGAAAACTTTGTTTCGTATTTCTTACTCATTTACTCTCCATAGTACATAATATGTCTACTTTATAAGTCCATACCATTGACACCAATAATTAATTCTTTCTTGGTCCCAACTCCACAATATTTTACTAATTTCATATGTTAATTCGTCTTTTGTCACGCCTGGCTTTTGATATTTTAATGTCTCTATAATTCCACCAATAATGCCCTCATCGAGAGCATTAAGAACCGCCGCAGCTTGTTGATTAATCATCCAAATCTCCCCACTTTCTAGCGTACTCCATAATTCTATCATGAACATCACCTAAAGTTTCAAGCCAATCAACCATTAAATCGCCTGCTGAATTCCCCCACTTATCAAATTCTTCAGTATCTTCTCCAAGCTCTTCTTTATCGTACATCCACTTACTAACCGCATCACTTGCTTTTGATACGGCCTCTAGTGCTTCTTTGGCTTTATTTGACATGTTTTTCTTTCCAATCTTCTTTAAGAACACTAAAATCATGGAACTCTTCTTTTATTTTCTTAACAAATATTGTTTTATATTCCTGAAGTATTTTAGCGTTACTGGGCATTCGTTTAAGATAAGGCTCCAATTCTGGAAAACAAACAGCCATATCTTCTTTGCTATATAATTCAATTCCTTGTAATAAACCCAAACATTGACCAATTTGGAAAGCCACATGTTTGTAGAACTCAATCAAATCTTGATTGTTTTTACCTAAGTCCACAACTTTTTCAAAATCAATTTGTTCTAATACTTGGATTCTCTTTTCTGTATTACTTCTCAAAGCTTCTTTTACAACCGTTCTATATTCAGATCGTGATAAAAATGATAAAATAATACGAATAGCTCTAGCAACTTTCAATGCCACATCGCGCGGCAGAATTTTGATTGTTTGTAGTGGACAAAATTGTTCATGTAAATGATAGGTGGCTAGTATAGAATTATTACATTCATCCGGCGTACCTTTAAATACTTCTACAATTGTTCCATCTTTTATTACTGCTAAATTTATATTAAGTTTCTTATTATGTAATATTGGTAGTAAAGACTTTTCAAAGTCTAGACATAGACTTTTACATTCTTGAATAGAAGGAATAGTATCTAAAAAAACCATAATATCGTAGTCTATGCTACTTTGTGAACCAAAAATATTGAAAATCATTTCTTTTCGCTTTACTTACTACATTTTAAACATGTATTAGTTAATTCACAATAATAAATATTTCCGCATTTCTGGCATTTAAATGGCCCGCCAGGAAGTTCAAAACCTTTTCTATGGTCAATGGAGATAGTAAATACAGGAATATCTTCAACACAGCCATCTCTATCTGTTGGCATCCAATGTTTTGATTCTTCTGTCATAACTTTTAAAGTTAAAAAGGTGGGATGCGTAGTTATCCAATTTTCCAAATCAGGGTCATAACTTTCAACTTCAACCTCTCCATCAGGGAAATTAGGTGCTAACGAAAGGTAATTATAAGCACGTTCTAAAAATCCACCGCAATAAGTTGCGACACCACATTGGCGCCGCACATCATACCATTCATCTTTTCGAGCAAACACATTTTTAATTTCATCTGATAAAAACAGTTTGTCGCCAGACTGTGGATTGAAACTGCCATTTTTCATACTATTTCTCCTTAAGTTTTATAGAAAATTCCCCCAGTTGGAATCGAACCAACATCAGACGGGTCAGAGCCGCCCGTTTTAAACCGTTAAACTATAGGGGAATAAAGTAAGGAAGGATTGCGGGGAAAAGCGCAAAGAGTACGATTTATGAATATCCGTCCCTATCGACTAAAGTGGCTCTCGAATTCCACGGATGCCCTGGTAAATGAAGTAACTCCTTACTGGACCTCGCAAAGTTGGGGAAGTAGGATTTGAACCCACATTGCCAGATTCAAAGTCTGGAAGACTAAGCCATTGTCGTATTCCCCAAGAAAGCGCCTAGAGGGATTCGAACCCTCTCGAATAGAGTGGAAGTCTATCATGCTAACCGTTAAACATCATAGGCGCATAAACCAGGAATAAATCGACCAGGGAGCTTGATACAATTAAAAGTTGTGAAGTATCCCTGAAATCTGGACCTTGGTTATTGGTTGCTCAGCACGGAGTCAAACCGTGAACTTCCGGACTTGGGCCGGAAATGATTACGTTTCACTACTGAGCGGTGCGGTTCCAGAGGGAGTTAAACCCTCGCCGTTCGGGCGACAACCGAATATTCTATCGCTAAACTATGGAACCAAATTATTAATATTTTATGGATGTCTTTTAATTCTATTTCTAATAGCATTGTCTGAGACACCAAGCTTCTTTGCTATTGCCACATATGATTCTGCCTTAACCATAACAATAAGCTTTTCTGTATCAGGCCAATCTATTTTTGTTTTTTGACGAAGAGACGCGCAATGTAAACAAATTTTCTTTCACCATCTAAAATAATGTTCCATCATTAAATATCGACATTCGAAAGTTTTACTATTATTTCTTAAATAAATTCCTAATTCGTGGATATTGCCAAGCACTATGTTTTTAGAAACCCCTAAAATCCATTTTTTAAGATCTGAGGTTTCCAATGCACTAACCAATTCCTCATCTTCTGCATATTGCCAAGCAGCTTTTTCATCTATCTTCTGAGATTCAGATTTTATCTCTTCTGGGGAAATGCTTGGAGTTGGACATGGAACGGGTATTTGAGTAGTACAACAAGCAGAAATAAAAAGTATTATTAGTAATAAATATTTCATTTATCTCTCCCTAAAAACTTTTCAACAGTATTAATAGCATCTTTAGTTGATTCTATTTTTTGCTCTGAAATTGTACAAACACTATCTACAAAACTTTTACCACTAAACATTAAACTAATAATTCTAAGAGTTTTGTTAATAGATCCAAAAACATCTAATAGAATTACAATTGGCATCGTACATAAAAGAACTATTGCAATAATTATTTTCTTAATCATGTGCCTTCTCTATAACTTCTTTTAACATATAATATAAAATGTTGGGGCAATTATTACTAAGACCGCTCATTGTTCCACAGTTTAATTCTATTACAATCCATTCGCCTTCGGCGGTCTGTGCAACATCAATGGTATAGAAATTAGAATTATCTCCAACTCTTTCAATTATATCAAATATTAATTTTCCTGGAACCACGTCAGCGCATGGAACCAAACCAAATTTTTCAGCAATGTCCTCTGCAAAATTTGACCAATAAAATGCTCCGCATAATATCTGTTTGTATGCTATAAAAAATCTAAATTCTTTAGATATGGGCAACCCTCTAATTCCAACGGCGTAGTTATATAATGGAATAAATTTTCTAATATAAATATCTTGGCATCCAATTAAAGTATCATCTTGGAGTTTACAATAAATTTCCATTACTTTGTTGCGATCTTCTGCAAACATATGGGTATCCCAAAGAAATTTCTTAGAGTTTGTTTTTCCTTTTAAAACAAATGCGCCTTTTTCATTAATAGGAACATCATACGGGCGAAACCAAGTCTTCGGAGTAAGATCTTCTATATCCCAATAATAATTGTTCATATCAGCTATATATTCGTGTTGGCGATATGAATTTATAAGTTTCGCTCCAGCTTTATTAATATCTCTTTCTTGTTCTTCATAATATGGCAAACTCGAATATCTAGGTATAACTAAATCCCCTTTTTGGATATCAACTCTACTATTTGTACAATAGAAATACCTTCTCATTGTTTCTAATTCTTGATCAAAACTTATATCACATGGGTCGCGGTATAAAATTACAGGTCTCATTTCTTGCTTTTCCAATATTCCTCATAATAATTAATAAGAGATTCAAGATTAATCGGCTCTTTACATAAGTAGCGATGAAAAGAAGTAATAATAATACCTGACAGATCATCTGGATGGAAAACTCTTAGACCAGTAAAAGTCCATAAATTGCATTTATTTATTAGAAATTTACTTAAACAATGGTGATATATATATAGATTTTCTTCTGGAGTGTTTTTAATATCTTCAATTATTTCGGATTCTAAAATTTTAGAAAGCTCAGCAAAACATTCTTCTAAATTATTCATTTTATTCTCTATAAACACACCAACATACTATTCTAAATTAGAAGTATCTAAAGACTCCTAATTAATAAAAAAATATACCGCAATTAGGAAGAACCACATTAGATTATCAACTCTAATCCCATTAAATATAAGCATTAAAATAATCCACATCATATAGAATATAAAAATTAATAACTTTATATTCCTCATTTTAAGTCTAAGCTCTTTTACATAAAAAAAATAGAATAAGATATAGCATAACAAAATATTCATCTTACACAATTAATCAATCTTATAAATATATTCTTACTTCACTATTCATAAAACCATTATACAAGTAAAGTCTTATTTTATTTGTAAATTATTTTGTAATCTTATAAGAATTTACAAATTTAACATATTCTTCCATTTAATTATATATTATATTATCACGAATACTTTCATCAAGACTAAACAAATATTCATACCAGGAAATTACTAAATATAAAACAAGCTCTTTATTTTTTTGTCAAATATATTCTTCTCCTTTGTGCAAAAGAGAAATTAAAGATGGCTGTGTATTACTATCCTCTTTCAAAAAGATATCTTTTTTAGATAATAATTCAATAATTTACACCAACTTCTGGATGCTCAAACTTACATAGCAACAAAGAAGAATTTATTCCTTATCCTTTCTATTTGTGGGGCTCACCCCCACATGGATAAGCAACCGTTAGTGCATCGACGTACAGGTTGTAAAAACCATTTAATATTTATCAATGACATATAAAAATCCTCCATTAGTTCAAGATTTCTTCTTGTCCTAACTTTCGACTTCTAATCTTACTATTAATTAAATTAATTTCTATCCTTAGATTATAAATCTTTTCATTTTGTTCTTCTAATTTTTTAACAAGAATTTTCATTTTTTCAGTATTGCTTTTAAATTTTTCTATAAGCTCATCAAATTCATCTTTCATTTTATCTACCCTATATTAATATGAAAACCATCATCTTTGATAATACTTATTATTATAAATGAAACTGCTGAGGATATACACCCAAAGAAAAAAGATCCTAAATATAGATTAGGAAATAAAATAATACCACTAAACCAAAACCCCAAAAATACTAGTACACCTATATGAAATCCTATACACATTGGACATTGTAAAAAATGCCATCCCAGTTTTTTTCTAACTGGTTCAAAAATTTTGCCAAGAGACACTATTTGCGTCATACCGTAACATATAAAAATAAATATTATAAAATTCACAGGAGGCGGCCCCCTTTTCTAAGATTTTCTTCTTTTTTAAGCCACTGATGATTCTCAGGAGCAAAAGCCTTTTTTATTTCGTCTGGATTATTAAAATTAAATAAATGTAATGGGGTAACATGATCAATATGAAAATCTTCGCATTTCCCTGGACATGGGCCGATATGTTTTAAAATAGCTTCAAAATATATTCCATATTCTTTAGATTTTTTAATCTTGCCATTTTTAGAAAATACCTTAAAAGCGCTTTTTAATCTTTTTCTAAGACGATCTATAACTACAAAGCGTTGATCATTCTCAATTCGCCACTTAGTGTAACAAGAATTACACATATTAAATACATTTTTCTTAGTATGAAATTCTTTGATTTTATTACACTTTTTACACAATTTTACTGGCCGAGAATATTGCTGTTGATAACATTCTTTACATATTATTTCATCATTATCTATTTTAGCAATTTGTTTATTTTTTACACACAAACTACATATCTTTTTATTGTTGTTTATATAACAAAATTTACAAATATATTCTCCACCTACTATCTTTTTAATAATAGAGTTTCGGCCACATTTAGAACAGATCTTAGTTGGTCTAAAATGTTTTTCATAGCACTTAGAACATATTGGTCCATTTTCTGTATGTAATACTATTTTTGAAACATTTTTACACATATAGCATTCGTTCATTATATTTTTATAAAAATATTTTTTAAGACAAGTATTACAAATTGCTCCGTCTCCAGTTCGTTTATAGACTGGTTTTATATTATTAAAAATAATACATAACTCTTCTGGTCTTTTATAATTCATTTATTTATATGTTCCTCGAAGAAAACTTTTTCAAATTTTTGAAACTCAAACCAATATTTATCGCGATTCTTAAAAAGCTCTCTGCGATCTTCTTCGCTCAGTCTAAAAAGATATTCATCCCACTTCTTCGCAATGCTTAGCATCTGCGTTTCTTTCTCATCACCCATTATATTCACCTCAATATAAAATTATTAGTATGTCTATAAATATAAAAAGTCCAGGTATCTTGCGATGACCTGGGCTGAATTTTAAATAAAGCTTTGTTTTAACAAGAGCTTCCGTCAAAATCCTCCCAGAGCAATTGAATTATGTGATACTGCCCATCAATAAATCCTTTTTTGCCTTGCCAACGTATGGGTCCAAATCTAATAAAAAGAAATACCGTTTCTTCTAATCCATATGAGCGATTACTCACAGCAATTCTATCAGAACGGTTGGCAATATAATTAAGCAAGCCAAATTGGGAATGATTTTTATTACTGCTTATCCAATTTCTAAATTCATCTAGTGTAAGATCTTTTTTACATATCTTCACTCTCTATAATAGTATTTATTTTATTATTGAATAATACAAACATTTTTCCACTAACATTATAAAATTTTGCAAGGTTTCTTGATACTCTTTAACAAGCTGCCATCGACTATATATGTTTTACCATTATCTGTTTTAATCTAATTTTTGGCAATTTTTGGACCGCCAATTATATCGAGCCATTTTTGTGATAGATTGGATATACCAGACATTTTACAAATAGAACATCAACAACCAGTTAAATGATTAATAGCTACTTGTTTGAAGTCTCTGTGTTTATGACATATAATTACCACTTGGCATAGTATCTCCCACCAGTTGGGCTACGGAGACATAAGCTTTTCGTCTTAATCAGCGATCCATTCAGATCCTTCTTGGACCTCTTCATCAATTGGTTTCTAATTCTCTAAAATTAGTGATTTAAATTGTTTTGTAATCACAATAATCTATCTCTACCCAATCATCACTTCTAATAATCTTAAATATCTTATTAAGAGCCTCAGCAATTATTTTACCCAAACTCTCATCTGTATTTAGAAATTTTAGTTTCATTTAATCATCATCCGTGTATGTTAGGTGTTCAAAATCTTCATCTTCTTCCTCATCTTCCATTTCATCAAAGAAATAATCTCTAAGTTCTTTTGTAAAATCATAATCTGAGGCTTCTCTATTAAGTTCTTTTACAAATTCAACCAACTCTTCATGCGAAAGAGAACTGAGCAGATCAGAAATAATCTCAGCTGTATCAATAATAGTCTTAGTATTTATCATATATAAAATCTCCTTATCATATCTTATATTAATATGTATTTTATATAAAAGATTTTATAGATTTATTAATTTTTCTATTTTTTAAAATCTTATTAAGTTTTTATCCACAACACTTTTTCTTCAAAAATCTATTTTTATTCTTATAAATTATAATTAATTCTTAATTTTTTATAAAATCTTCTGTACAATATAAAAAGCTTACTTTATTACTATATCTATTTATAATTTAGACATTTTGATTATATCCTTTAAAAAAATGTAATAATTTTATAAGCACACTATTTTTAAGATAGCTTTTCAAATAATTTACTATTTTATTTGTAAAGCATTTAATTATAACAAATAAAATAAAAAATGTAAAGATAGCATAATAAATGTTAAGCTACCTTTACATTTTAATAAATAATTTAATAATTAAATATCAAAAAATTTCAAATTCTTTTAATTTAATCATTAAATTATTTTTATCTATTTCTTCCCATACAATTTCAACACTATTTTCGTCTACTGGCAAAAATACTTTTTCTACAAGCCATTTTTCAAGTATATATCTAAATTTTGTATATCTTTCTTTTAATGTTTCAGCATACTCACTTTTAATTAATAATCCAATTTTAATGTTATTAACAATATTCTTAAAATATACATCACTTATATTTTGTTCTTTATTATCTATCATCTCATTTAATAATTTATCATACATTATTAAATATTTCAAATTTTTAGCTATAATACTTGTTCCTCTTAAATCATATGGAGATTCACAATTTTGTAAACAAGATATATTTTCATTATTTAATGGTATAAACTTTTTATTTTTAATACAATTTATAATATATTCTGGAATTTGTTTTTTTAATTCTATATCGGTAGGATATTCACTATTAATAAGTGTTATAAGTACTTCATCAGGACGCAATAAAATTTGTTTTTCACGTCCTAAAATAGATCTTTTTATCACTATGTAGTTCGGGTCCCGTATTGTAAAACTATTCCAAATATTATTTTGTTTTTCTATATATGGGAATACTTCACCAGAAAGCCAAAATGCTTCAGAAAGAGAAATTAAATTTTTAATAGGACGATTATTATTATTATTATTATTATTATTATTATTATTATTATTATTATTATTATTATTATTATTATTATTATTATTATTATCTTCTTTTATTAGTTCCAATTTTAAATTTTTTCTATATTTTTTATACCATAAATTTTAAAATTTTTAATAGAATTGTTAGCATGAAATAAAATAGCATTTTGTACAATAGGATATAATTGATAGTATTTTCTACATAATATGTCAGTAGACATTCTATCCTTTGGTACGAAATTAAATTTATTTTCCATATTCACCTCAAAAAAAAAAAAAAACCTCCTTAACCTCATCTCTGAGAAAGATCCAACTATCTTAATAAATTTCATAGTTCAAAATATTTTTAAGATTCTAAACTATAAAATTATTTTATAATAATATATAAATATTTTATCTTAATTACATTAAGAAGTAAAATCTCTCCCCATCTCATTTCAATATTTTTAGACTTTTATAACATAACAAGAAATAATTTTGTAAAAAACTTCATGTCCATTTTTCCTATATTATCTATATAATACAAAAAAAAGTACTTAAAAATAATCGAAAAATATTTTATAAAAAAATTTAATAAGACATATTTATATTTTCCAAAAAAAATTCATACTATATTTTAAATATCTTCTATCTCTGCTGGAATTTTAAATTTACGCATTAAGTCTTCAACACATCTCTCACACAGAGAAAAAAATGAATGTCTTTCCATCATAATAAGAACCATATCCACAATTCATTTTTACTTCTTTAAGACCACAAAAATTATTATTCATTTCCATTTCTTTAAGACCACAAAAATTATACATTCCGTCTATATTCATATCTGGTTTCAGAGTATTTCCACAAAGATTACAAATAAGATCATCAATTTCTTCAACTTCACGATTAACTATTTTTGTAATTTTCATATATTTATCCTTTCATTTGGCCAAACAAATCTGTGGAGTTTCTTTCTATCGTTTAAACTTAAACTTCTAAGATCATCATATGTGCGCCTGGCGTCGTCAGCACTAATTAATCCTTCATCTAACATCCGTTTAAGCATTCTATCAGGAGCAAATGGCGAAGTATTAATTATTCTCATCTCGATCCTTTAATTCTTTCAATTCTTTTTCAAATTCTGTAATTTTTCTTGCTATTTCTAATGCGTGTTTTAATTGAGCTTCTACGCAGCATAACTTACACCAACACTTACTCATACCATGTGTAAACGCCATTAATCCGCCGACAACCAAGTTTCTGTTGCCTGTCTTTTCCACAATTTTGGCACATTATATATTCTTCATACTTCTCTTTACAATCAAAACATTCCCATTTACCACAACCTAAATAAAACATACTTTTTCCCTTTCTTGTCGGGATGACTGGATTCAAACCAGCTACCCCTCGGTCCCAGGCCGAGTGCTCTATCCAACTGAGCTACATCCCGATTTAGTTATTTATTACATTTGGGGCAAATATCGTATGTTTCTTTCAACCCAATGAGGTACACTATTTGTTCCAGCAAAAAAATTTAGTGTTTCCGCTCGTTGCTACTTCAATTAATCTCTGTTTATAAAATTCGCTCTTTACTATTAGCAAACAAAACATATGTGGATTAAATCTATTATCTTTAAATAAATCATTACGTGTAATTGTTAAATGATATGGAGTAATGGTTGCCCAAACATTTTTAAGAACTATAACATAATTTATCATTGACGCATCAGAGACATGTTCTACGACTATCCTTAATTTTGAATATTTATGAGTAATAAATCTATAAATTCGTATTCTCTTCTAAAAATATCACAGTCCACTGTTTCGGCATGGAATATCTTTTTTCTCCATATATTTTAAGACATTTACTATACTGTCTATATTAGTTATTCCATTATGACTATTTACCGTAGCACCTGTTGGATATAATTTACATCCAACACATTCTATATTAGTCATAAACTCTACATCTTCTATTTTGGTATTATCGGTCAAAAAGAGCGTTATTTTTGGGTATCAGTTTTGTCCCAGTTACTAATATTTCATTCCGATAAGAAATCATATCTTCTTTTGTGACTAATGGCACCATCGTGATAGAGATTCATGACTCTCTATTTGGAAAGCATCGAGTCCCGTTCGGAACTCGATGCTAACTAACACCCTCTCCGCGATAAATATCCAGGAATAATCGCTAAGAGTTCTATTCGTATCAATGATGAAGTATCTCTTAACTGGGCCTTGGATAATTTCTATTATTATATTAGATTTAATTAGTCGACAAAGCGCGCCAAAAATTTCGAATCTAAAAGGTCCAACGAACTTTTTTTCTCGATTCACATGCGCGCAATCTAGATCTTATCAGGGCTATAAGAAAACATAATTTTTACACCTTTACGAATGTTTTTCTTTAAATACTTCTTAAATTCTTTTTCATTTTTAAAGAAATTTACGTATTTGCCACATTCTCCTTTTCTATAAATTCCCCAAACCCCCACTTCGTTAAGAATATCCATTTTGTTAATAACCAAAATATTTACACCATTTATATCAATTGCCTTGTTTAATTGGTCTAAGTCCATGAAATCGCATTGTCGAACACGTCCCGTTGTTGCGCCATATTCTTTTCCTACTTCTTGTATTTTATTTAATATAGGAAAATCTGGTTGAAATTTCATGGCTCCAACATATGTAATATATGCTTTACATACTCCATAAATATTCCTTACAGATTTTGGAGGAATACCAGTTTGTGTTACTGCTCCTACACCACAAGAAGAAGATGTTACATATGGATAATAAACTCCATGGTCAATATCAAGCCCAAAGCCTTGGCTATTTTCAAATAATATTCTATTATTCTTTTGGCTAAAAAGTTCTTCATATATATCAACTAAAAAAGGTTTTAATTCTGGAATGCTCTCTGCTCTTATTCCCGTTCTATTATATTTATCTCTATATGCTGGACCATTGCCCTGTTTTGTTGTTCCTATTTTTATATCTTTACTATCTTCTTCTATATGAATATCAGTAACGATATGGGCATTGTAAGCAACTTTAATAAGTTCTCTACAATTATAACCTTTTTCTTCAAGATATTTAACTTCATTTAAAAATTTATCCACATTCATTACGCAACAGGGCCCAATAATAGATTTTATGCCATGTAATACGCCTGCTGGTATTAAATGAGTTACAATTTTTTCTCCATTAATTATAATGGTATGGCCAGCATTAGATGAACCATTTGGTTTTACACAATAATCATATTTATTTTTTTGTAGTAAAGAGGAACTAACACATCCTTTGCCACTATCACCAAAAACTAAATCTACAATAATATCAACTTTCATTTTATATTTCCAGTTCTGTTTTATCCAATAAAAATATATATTCAAATATGGTGTCACTATTTTAACGAACTCTTGTGCTGCTTTCTTCTTTGCTTCTACTTCATCTTTATAGTTTTCATACCAATATGAACTCTTAATTTCGATGAGTTTTGTTATATTATTGTGTAGAATTAAGAAGTCTGGATGATAAATTCTTTAAACACATATTTTATAGGCGGCCCATTTTCTATTTCTATATTATTATTTTACAAATTTCTCTTCAAGTTTTCCTTGAACCAAAATAATATTACCAAATTTTGTGATATATTTTCGTGCTGGACAAAATCCACCACCATTTAATATGGCTTTTTCACGGAACTTATCAATATCCATCGCTTGATCTGTTCCATATAATTCAACCATTGTCTCTTTTGCTTTGTTCCTATTAGTATAATATTCATCTCCGTATCTTTCTTTTTTTCGTTTCTCTTATTTTTGTTTTTATTTCATCGGCTTCACTAACATTTTCTACACCATATTTTAATAAATTATTATCTTTCATTCGCTGTTTAATAATATTGGAGCCCATAGGAAACTCTACACCATAATTTTTAAGCAAAGTTTCTTTTTTCTTATTCTTAGTTTCTAGACTACTTGATGGGTTCTATACTCCATATTTCTCTAATAAAGTTTCTTTTGATTTTTGTTTAACACTATCAAGTTGGAAATTATTTATCACTCCATATTTTTCAAATAATATATTATTACGATATTTATTACCACATTGACGACTACAACATTTGTTGTATCCAACATTAGAAGAAAGAAATTTGATTTCTTTTCCACAAATTAAACATTTACCTTCATTATTTTCTTTTTTTAAATATAAATCATAATATTGTTTTTTAGTTAATTTATGAATCTTAAATATATGGCAATCATTAATATCAATTTCTTTATTACAAATTTTACATATAATTGTTTGCCTTTTATTTGTCATACTTATTATATAAAAATATTAGCATTTTTCTATTTTAATATTCATTATCACCCTCACCTAGTATAATGAAGATACGGAATATAATTAAAATAATTACTTTGTGATGTAGTAGTACTTGAATTAATAGTTATATAAATATAATTACTATTAACAAAACTATTTGATACTATATTAATCAAATGATCTACATTGGTCTAATATAATTTGATTCATATTCTGGAAGACCAAAATCTTCTGCTGTAATTTCCGCGTCTTTCATATTACTCCCAAAACTTCGTAAATTTTATTTACATTTTTTAAATATATAGTACTGTTTGTTAAAGAGATAAGCTGATCTCTAAAATCTCTATTCATTTCAAAATCTGGGAAAGTCTTTTTAATGTTTTCAAATATTACCCAAGTAAAATCACTTATAGAATCTCTGCCGTCCATCATTTCTTGGGCTGCATTTTGAATAATTTTATAAGCCTCAGTTCTATCAAATTTATTTGATATTAGGAAACTCAGTATATTTTGGCTATATATAAGTCCATGAGTTCTATCAATATTTTTCTTAATTTGATCTTCAAAAACAGTAAGCGTTTCGATTAGACTTTTTGTTTTTATTATCATATAATGAGTAAGATGGAACATGTCTGGAAAAATTATTCTTTCATTTGAAGAATGAGATATATCTCTTTCATGCCATAGAGCAACATTTTCAAAAGCAGTAATCATATAGCTTCTAAGAAGTCTAGATATGCCGCAGAGACGTTCAGATAATATAGGATTATGTTTATGCGGCATCGCTGATGAACCTGTTTGTCCTATTTTAAACTTTTCTTCAACTTCTCTAATTTCAGTTCTTTGTAAAGATCTAATCTCAGTTGCTATACGTTCAATCATTACTCCAACTAGAGCTAAACAAGATACTACTTCTGCGTGTCTATCTCTTGGAATAATTTGAGTGGCAACGTCTTCTGATTCTAAATGTAATTTATTAAGAACTTTGTGTTCAAAATCCCAGTCATGTTGGCTATAATTACCAACTGCACCTGAGAGTTTTCCGAAACTCATATTCCCCCATTGAAACGCAAGCCTATCACTATTTCTAAGACTTTCAGCATACCAACTTAAAAACTTTAATCCAAATGATGTTGGCTCCGCATGAATACCATGTGTTCTTCCAATACATGGCAAATCTTTATATTTCAATGCTTTTTCTTTTAAAACTTCTCCAAGTTCACACATAGAATTTATAATTATTTCTATGCTATCACGAATTGCTATAGAAGTAGCAGTATCAACAATATCACTACTAGTTAACCCTTTATGTAGAAACCGTGCAGCAGACCCCATATTTTCTCCATATGCTCGCACAAATGCTACAACATCATGGTCTGTTTCTTTTTCTAATTCATTTATTCTCTCTATAGTGGGTAATTCTGCTGTCACCATTTTTGTAAATTCTTCGTCTGGTATTTCTCCACAGTCATACATGACAGAGGCCACTATTGCTTCTATTTGTACCCATCTTTTTATTTTGGCCTCTTCATTCCAAATTACATTCATTTCTTCTGTTTTATATCTATCTATCATGTTTTCTCGAAATAAAACTGACCCTACCATTTATCTAGTAAGCCAGCTTCTAAAATTAATATTTATTATTTTACCCTTTCTTTAGTAGTAAATTTTTTGTATCCTTTCCCACATGCCGACTAGACCAGTAAGAACAATAACAACAAAACCAATACCAATACCAATACCAATACCATGGCATGAGAATTATCTTTATTTATTTATTCACACTGAAAAACCCAAGCAGCTTGCTGCCGAGCAGTTCACTTATATTTTTTTATAATTGAATCTTTTACTTTAAAATAACCTTTTTTAGCCAATTCCCATAAAAGTATACCACCAGCAATACCTACTGAAATTCCTAAAAAGAAATCCATATTAAAAATGGACCCTCCATATATAGATTTTTTCTACAATTATATATGGATTGTTTAATAGAATTTTGCTTTTTTACATCTCTCTACAAATTTCTTAGAGTCTTCGTGAGAACATCTATTAGTTTATTCATAAATCCATTTTAAATATTTAACAAATTCTTCATTTTCCTACAAATCTTCTATTATACAAATTATTTTTCTAATTATTTATTATCAAAAAAATATATAAATTTACTTGTGGTAATCACAACATATAATTACAGTTTCTATGCCACCTCGTTTACATGAAACCAATATGATGTTTCGAGAAACGTTCTTCGCCGTTTTTTCAGCAAAACATACATACAAAATTTTCGCTAATTTTTCACTTTTTGCTTGACAAATACAATCATCGAAATAAGTTAATAATCGGAGGCTGAAGGGAATTATTATAATACTAGCAACCTATTTTTTTATAGATAAAAATATATTATTAAATTAAGACAATAATAATGAATATATAAACAAATAGATTATAATATAATATAATATATGCTATTATATTCAATACATTAATTACTTAATAAAAGTATAGTATTTAATAACTGGTTATCAATAGAACAAATTAAAAACACAATAAATTTATCTAAGAAATATATTATAAAGTATTAACAAATAATGTTAAAAGTGATACTTTTAGTAAAAGGCACGCTAAATTCATTTGTTAATTTTATTCGAAACCTTTTTATAGTGCTTTATGTAATCTTTAAACTCAGATACTTTATTTTTAACGTTACAAAGAGCTGCAAATCTATGGCCACCACCTCCAAAAAGTTTTGCAATTTCTGAAACGTTTAAAGATTTATCGTTTGTTCTTAGCTTAACATTTTTTTCTTTGCCATATATTAAATAAACAGTATTATTCATTTTCATTAAAATTGTCATGGCATTTTCTATGGATGTAATATCACTTTCATTAGTTTCAACTACAAAACCATTTTTATAATTATTAACTTTAGAATCTCTTATAATATGCCAAGTTTTTCTATCAGAACGAAAACTCACTTTTTCTAATATATCTTCTATTTCTTCATCTGAAATATTAAGATCGGCAAGAAAACATAAAACTTCGGTAATATTTTTTGAAAAATATGTATCAGTATAAGCTCCAATAGCAAGCACATTATCTTTAATACCAAACCATCTAAATAAAACTACAGCAGTACTACAAGCATTAATTATATATATCCCTTTATCTGGATTATGTTCATTTATTCGATTAGTACCATGATGATCAATATTAATAATAGAAAGATTGCTTGAAATTTCCCATCCTATTCTTTCTTTTGTACAATTAGAATCTAATACGATTACCTGTTCACAAGAGTTTAAATCATCATCATTTTTTATATCATTTAAAATCCAAGAAAGATTAGTTGGAATTGTTCCACATAGTTTAATTGAAACCTTTTTGTCATTTATTTTTAAATAATTATATAGTGCAACACATGATGATATAGCGTCTCCATCTGGATTTATATGTGAAGTAATTATACTATCTTTTAGAGGTATAAAATAATATTTAGAATACTTATCAATTATAATATCCAACTCACTAAATGACGAAACTATTTCATATGGATATCTATATTTTTTATAAAACTTTATTTTAGGATGACTATCTGTATATGAACCACCATGTATACGATTATCTCCCAAGCTATCGACTTCTAACAATAATTCAAAACCAGTAGTAAATATTATTCTAAAATCACAAGTCCAATTTTTAGATGGAGTTACAACTACCTGAGATTTATAATCTAATATTATTTGCTCATTCTTAAACTCAAATAGTTTATCAGCTACTAAACCTTCAGTTTGAGAATAATACATGTTTCCATCTTTAGATAAGTATTGTTTTCCCCAACCAGTTAAAGGCTTTATACTATCATAATTTATGCCGGCAGCTTCTACAGCATTACCCCATGAACCAAAAATAATTTCAGCTATTTTTTTAAGACGATTATGATGTTTAGAAACGTATTTAAAATTAATTGGTTCATTATTTTTATAATAAAAGTTAATTATATTAATAATTTTTTCTCTTGTCCATGGTACGTTTATTAATATGTCTTCATAATTAATTCCAATATTTTCGATGGCGTTTTTAAGTGATCCAAAAACTCTAATACAAGCAGTATAAATTCCATTATATTTAGTTTTTAAAACTATTGGAGATAGATTTGAAACTGGTATTTCTTTAAGAGCGCGTGTAAGTGAATCTTTAGTCCACTTATTTGTATTCTTTTTACAAATATTAATAGGATTAATGTTTGAAGCTTTTAATGCTTCATCCCAAGAACCAAACAAATCAACAGCAGCACAATATAATTTCTGATAGTTATTCAAAATAAATTTTTTATTTATCGACTTTTTATTTTCATAAAAACTGGTTAGAATTGATATTATTTGTTCTTTACTAATTTCTCGAATATTAATTCCATTAAACAGATTTTTATACCTGTCTAAAACATTTGACTTTGTTTTTGTCATGTGGTTTTTTTAATTATTAGTCAAAAATTTTCTAAGCACATCAGTGCTTTGATTCCCGATCAATCTACCTACTTCTTGACCATCTTTGATTAAAATTACAGTAGGAATAGAACGTACTCTATATTCACAAGACTGTTCAACATTTTCATCTATATTTATTTCTTCTAAAGTCACATCAGGAAATTCTGGCAGCAATTTAGATAGAGTATTTGAAAGAATTTTACATGGTTGACACCAAGTTGCATAAAATTTAATTAAAGTTGTTCCGTTAGTCATAACAAAACATACCTCCAAGATAATTACATATCTAAGTATTGAATTATTGATAGGATTATTTTATAAAAAAATATCCAATTATTATACAATTTATATACAAATTAATAGATAAATATTTCTACTCAGAAGAGTATGTTTTTCTTATCTTTGATATAAGATCTTTAGAGTGTTTATCTGTACTACTTATATCTTTCTTATCTCTGTTTTTGTTATTTCTATGAGACTTTTGCTTATCTTTTGGTTCAATTTTACTTTCACCTTTAAGAGAACATCCAGAACAAGAACTCATATTGCGCTCACCTGGGCATACTGGACACTCTTTAAATTCTAAACCATGATACCATAACACATATGGAGACAATGGGCAATAAAACTTCGAACGTGGAGATTTTGGAAACTCATTTGTAATATCTTTAGTCATCTTGACTCCTTATTTTTAAAGTGATTAATAGAAAAACCTATATGCCATGGCAGTTTTTCCATTTTACCGCTTTTCCATTTATTTTTTTTCCACAAGGACAAGGGTCGTTTCTACCAATTTTTAACTTTCCAACAGCCCTATCAATAATTAATATTCCCTCTAGATGATCACAATTATGTACTAATGTATTATTAGCAAAAAAATTATGGCAATCTTCTACTTCAATATTATATAAAGCACTCTCCATTTTTTTAAGATAAAAAACTTCTTTAATTTTTTTACATGATATGTCCAAAGGGATTTTATTAAACAAATAATTGTTTGATATAAATCTATATCTATATGGCAATTTATATTTCATTGATTCGTGTACATATTTTGAAATTAAATTAAAAAACCTCTCAGAATTTTTTTTATCTAAATGAAGATAGAACATGTCTTTTTTATTGACTAGTTTTTTATAAATTTTGAAATCTAGATTAAATTTTGAAAATAGAATTGACACGCAATTTTTAATGTCTTCTATTTCAAAACCCTCAGTATGGATGCTAGCTCTATCTCTATCTAAACAACCATCATCCATATACCAAAAAGCTAAAGAAATTTCATTTATTAAATTAATAATATTAGATGCTTTCTTATTTGGAGTATAAGAAATTTCTCGTAATTTTTTCGTCTGTTCTGTTATGGGGCAATGTATAGAAAAATTTGTTTTTTCATCTCTAAAGCCGCTAAAACTTTTTGTTATATATCCACAAAATAAATCTTTTTTAAACTCAGCATAGTCTTTAAAATTAATTCCATGGTTAAAAACTAATTCACCAGTTTTTGATATACACCCATCTCCCAATAAACAACCAAATATAGAAGACATTTGATCACTATTATAAAGTCCACACTCCCTTGTGCTTTTGTTATTAGACAAACGAACGGAATATTTACTAACCATATCTCTAGCTTGACAATATTTAATATTAATTGTCGGAGTTAAAATATCTTCAATAAAACCACACAAATGATCTTCTGTGCATTTTAGAGACTTATGTGGAGAAGTTTTAGAAAATTTTAAAGAAATCCATTTTTTATTTTCTATATTCATCTTTTTGCTCACGCCAATAATTTTCTTAAATTGCGTTGTACCACTACTATCAACACAAAGTACTCTACCATTATATTTTGTTTTAATAACCCAACTAATAGTCTTTGGACCAAGTTCAGTATAAATTATTGATTGAGAAGTAAGACATTCATGTTCTATAATAGTTGCTACAAAACCACAAGCAACAAAACCGGCAGGATGTAAATCATCAACAATAAAAATCTCTTTATGTCTTTGTGTATTAAAAGATTGTCCAGGTAGACTTAAACAACATTCGTTTTTATTTAAATACGAATTATTGCGCTCAAGTATTTTTGGATTAACAAGATCTATAAATTCATTAATTCCATTTGATGTATATCTAATTATAGCAGCCGATTTATTAATTCCAATTTGTGGTGCAGCCAACCCAACACCTGGAGTTATAGATTCATATAGATCTTTTTCTAACTTAGAAATAATATCTAATATCTCTTCTGGTTTTACTTTATCAGCTTTTTTTCTAAGTGTAGAAATATCAGTTACAATCATTTACCATCTCCAACAATAACCATTATAATAGCATTACCTTCGACAGTAGCATTTGTGCTAATTATGAACTTTGTAGAGATTTTTCCAAGAAATTTCTCAAGGAGTTTTTTTCCAGTATCAAACATGTGTTCTTGTTCTCTACCCTTAAACTTAACTATAATTTTAACTTTATGACCTTCTCCTATAAACTCATCAATGTGTTTAGCACGATAATTAAGGTCATTATCTCCAGTATTCGGTCTTAACTTTATCTCTTTTGTTTGTTGTTTTTGTTGAATAGATTTTTTCTTTATTTTATCTTGTTCATATTTATATTTACCATAATCAATAATTTTACATACCAAAATATTATCTCTATTATTAACTTCAACCAAGTCAAGACCAGAAGTATATGCTTTAGAAAGCGCCTCATTTATGGTCACTACTCCCAAATTTAAGCCATCTTCATTTATTAATAAAACTTTTGTAGCTTTTATTCCATGATTAACATTTACAACTTTTACATTTGTCTGACTCATATTAATTATTATTCTCCTTTTTTATTAATCTTATATTTTGAACAACAAGAACCGGAAATTTCTCTGGAGTTTCGTCATCAAACTCTTCAATTCTAAAACTTTGTTTTATAAATTTTATAGGATTAGAACACAAATCTTGTGCAATCTTTATCTTATCAATTCCAAAATCTGTTGGAGGGTTTATATATACTTTAAAGTTTCCACTTACAAATGGATCATACCATAAAATTATTTCTGGAAAATCTTTCTTATTTTTAACTATTTTATTTTTTATATTTAAAAATGTTTCTTCTTGTACTAATAAAAAGCCAACCCTTTGGTCAGTTTTTTGTACATGTATCCCAGGAATAATATATAATTGTTGTATATAATTATCGCTTATACTTCTCGATGGGCGAACAATCTCTTTATTTTTTTCTAACCAAATCGCAGGAAAAGTAAATGGATCACCGACCACTTTAAAAACAGTTGGTTGAACCATATCAAGCATAATTAATTCTGTAGAAGTAGTTTCAACATTTTGTATAGAATTAATAAATTTTTGATCTTTATTTTTTACGGTTTGTTTACTAACAATATTAATTATTTCAGACTCATCAATATTATTTTTTTCAATCTCGAATTCAGGAATAAATACTGAACATAATAGTTCAACTTGCTTATTACTTAAAGAATCAATAAAAAGTTGAACTTTTTCAAACTTAATTTTACTTCTTACTACTATATTTTTGCCACTAATTGTTAAGCAAAGAGTTTTATTATTTAGTTTTGTATTTTTAAGTATACTTGCTGGAATTCTTATTCTGCCATTTGTAATATGTATTATCCAAATATTTTTAGAATTATCTTCTATATGTTTGCTATAAATTAAAAGCTCATTGTTGAAAAATTTAATATAAGCTATGTTATTTTTATCCCATCCTAATTGTTTAATAAGTAATTGTGGAATCTCAACTCTTCCATCACTTTTAGGATATGATATAGTTCCATGTTGTACAATCAAATAATTAAGCACTTTTTGTTTTAAATCTTCCATTATATATCCAATAATAAAAAGCCCCGATAATCGGGGCTTTTTTATTAAAAACATTTTTTTATTCTTTTGTTTTTTCTACATCTGATGGATCATCGGCAATCATTGCTTCTGTAGTAAGTAACATAGAAGCAACAGAAGCAGCATTTTGAATAGCCGAACGCACAACCTTCTTTGGATCAATTACACCAGATTCAACTAAATTCTCATATATATCTGTAGCTGCATTATACCCAAAATCCACATTATCTTCTGACATAATTGCTGCAACAACAACATCAGGCATACCACCAGCATTTTGTACAATTAATCTAATTGGTGCTTGTAATGCAGTCATTATTACTTCAACACCAGCTTTTTCTCCATGATTTAATAATGAATCTGAAAATTCTTTAAGTATAGGAATACACCTTAAAAGCGCAACACCGCCACCTGGAACAATACCTTCTTCAACAGCAGCTCTAGTTGCATGCATAGCATCTTCTACGCGGTCCTTTTTTTCTTTCATTTCCGGCTCAGTTGGAGCGCCAACTCTTATAATTGCTACTCCACCAGCGAGCTTTGCTAATCTTTCTTGCATTCTTTTTTTATCATAATCATTATCAACATGTTTTATATCATCACGAATTTGATTTATACGAGCTATAATATCTTCCTTTTTACCAGCACCACCTATAATAGTAGTTCCAGTGCGATTTACTACAATTTTGGTTGCTTGACCTAAATCTTCTATTTCACATTTAGCAACATCATTTCCTAATTCCTTAGCAAATAGTGTTGCTCCAGTAAGTACAGCAAGGTCTCTTAATATCTCTTTACGTCTCTCACCAAATCCTGGAGATTTTACTGGACAACTAAAAAATGATCCATTACGTTTATTAAAAATAAGAGTTGCAAGAAAATTCTGTCCAAAATCTTCTGCTATTATAAGCAAAGGCCGTCCCTGTTTAGCAACTTCTTCAAATAGGGGAACCAAAGATTTAACATCTTCTAAGCGGTCTTCATGTATTAAAACAAAACAATTGTTAAGATCTGCTTGACTCTTTTCAACATTAGTAATAAACCATGGTGTTATATATCCACGATCAAAATACATACCTTCAGAAATATCTAAATGTGTTTCAAAAGTTGGTGATTCATCAATAGTAATAACACCTTCTTTTCCAACTTTGGAAACTGCTTCTGCAATCAATGCGCCAATCTCTGGATCATTGGCACTAATAGAACCAATTTGTTCTATTTCTTCTTGATTTTGAATAGGCTTAGTCATTTTATCAAGATAATCTACAATAATTTTAATTGCTTTATCAATACCCTTTTTTAAATCCATTGGATTATATCCAGCAGCAAGTAGATATAAACCCTTATTATATATAGCTTGAGCTAAAATTGTAGCAGTAGTTGTTCCATCACCAGCTTCATCAACAGTTTTCTGTGCAGCAGCTCTCACTAATTGTGCGCCCATATCTTCAAATTGATCTTTAAAAGATATATTACGAGCAACTGTTATACCATCCTTAGTAATATGTGGTGTGCCCCATGATTGCCGCATAGCAACGTTTCTTCCACGAGGACCCAATGTTACACCAACAGTATTAGCCAAAGTATTAACACCCTTTTGTACCAATTCCTTTACTTTTGCACCGGATTTAATAATTTTTCCTGACATCTTACCTCCGAGTAAATCAAATATTATTCATTAATTTATTAGTAACAGAATTAAAAGTCAAAACTTTTTCAAAACCTTCTTCTTTTGTTGGGACCTCTAAATTACTATTCATATTCTCGATGATCCACTTTGGAACACCACGAAATTTAGGGCGTGCTATATTTCTAGCAAGTGAAACTTTGAGAGGACAAGGACAATATAAAGCCCAGACCTTATATCCATTATCTATAGCCTTATTTATGTATTTTTTTCTTTTCTTAGACTTTGGAAAAGTTGCATCAAAAACAATAAGTTCATCTTCTCGCTCAAAAGCTTCTACCAGTAAAGAATCAGCTTTTTTCCATACAGCTCGAGCTGCCAACGATGTCCAAGGGTTTTCTTCAGTATAGCCTATAAAATTATCTGGAGAAATAACTACAGCATTAGGAAATTCGCTAGCAACAGCCGTAGTTTTTCCAGCTCCAGGCAAACCCACCGAGATTATAAATGTTTTCATATATCCTCTAAATATTTATTTCTAAATTTATCATCATATTTTTCTAAGAACCTAATTTCTCCGTCCTTATGCAATTTAATAAGTTTTGTCAATTAAACGCCGGTATCCTCTATTTCAAACTCTTCGCTATCTTCAACTTTTCGAACAAGATGTTTAGAATTAGGACTATAATCAAACCCAGCTTTCATAAAAGCTGTTTTAGTAACTCTTAATCTATTATCTGGAGTAACAGTGGTTGAACCAATAGCTACGCTCCAATCTTCATCATCAGTGTCTAAAGATAAACAAATCTTATTATTTTTAAGAGCCATACCAACAACATCACCAGGACGAAAATCAAAATCCCTAACCCATCCAATTGGAATTTCTAATCTGCCATCCGATTTACAGTAACATTCAAGCTCATTTTTATCAAAGCCCATATCACTATTATCAGCAATTGTGTTTAACACATGCTGTGAATCATTAAAAGTAAATATTGGAGTTTGAATAGGAACTATAGGTGGTGGAGGAAGTATTGGGTGACAAGTTGTTGGAGCCGGTACTCCATCAGATTTCTTAGGAGGAATGGCGATCTGTTTTCTATTAAAATAAGAATCTGGGCTAACAGAAACATGGTGATAAAGATTTGTTTTTGTCTTAAGTTCACTTAAAAGTTCTACATCTATAAGTGTTCTCATATAACCAAAATCATCCAGTACGCTATCAGCAAACATTTGTCTAACAATTGGCGCGATATCTCTATGTCTTGCATCAGAAAATCCCTCTTGCTTAACAGTATTGCTCACATCCAAACTAGTAAATGATACCAAGTCATTACAAAAAGTCTTAACAATATTAAAAACTTTATTTTGCATATCTATTAACCTTTCTTTGTTTGACGGCTTTTTTATAGGCTTCGTTTAAAATGCCAATCTGAACTATATTTTTAAAACGAATATCTCTCCAATCAAGTTCTTTATTTTTTTTCTGTTCCTCTTGCTTTTCTTTTTCTTTTTCTTTATCTTGTTTTTGTTCTTCTGTTTCCTTTTCTTTGTCCATTTTATAAAAGATCTCCTACATATTAGTTTGAAACTCAACAATATATTTAAGTCTATGTTGTTGATTAGGTCCTGACGAATTATAAATCATATTTTCAGAATTATAAAGCCCGCCACCAGGAACAGCGTATACACTATGACAACCACTTGGAGGTTGTCTAAAAAATTGTGAATACGTAACAACATGCGGTTTACCAACGATTACATCTGCTAGGAACATAAAAACACTATCATTCCCAGAACTTCCCGACCAATAAGCACCTTTACTACCACAATAATTCATGCTTTTAGAACTTGATTCAGCAAAATAAAGAGCATCTCCAAACATTGAACCAGTATATACGGCTCCAGATGGTCTAATTGTCAATCCTCTTGTAATAATACCAACCATATTTTGTGGTCTGGTGCCATGCCATAATGGCCAAACATTAGATTGTGTAAATAATTTCCTCTCGTCATTAGATAAATCTGGGCGCTGTAAAGTAGTAAATCTAGGTTTCTCTAATTTTCCACTTATTTCTCTAGACACACGCTCTATATTACTACTAAAATAACCACTTTCTTGCTTTCTGGCAAGCCTATATATGTTGAAAATTTTAACTTTTCCCAAAAAAGAGTGGTTTGATGCCCTAGTTTCATTAACTAAATTAACTATCCAAGAGTTAACTGGATCCTTAGGATCGAGCCATTCCAAATAAGCATTTAATTTTTTATATTGTTCATCTACAATGCTGTCGTTTCCCATAACATTTTCAACATTTTTGGCATCAAGAAATGTATCCAACATATCATGCTTAGCCATAATTTTATCCAACGAATTAAGCCTTAATGAAAAAGGATCAATTTTGTGTGGTAATACGTGTGGAATTAAACTATAAAACTGAGATGTTAAGTTATCATAAACATCTTCATTGGTTTTAGTTTTTGAATTTATTCTACTTTTACAATCATCTAGAACTATTCTACCTTTATCAATCTGTTCTTTAGTTAATTGTCCCAATGGACACTTAAGAGTCATAGTAATATATTTACCAGTGACACCAAACCAATTTGAAACCAATCTTTGTACTTCTGGATGTAATAAACTTGCCACTACTGTTTTTTCAGTGGTTCCAGTAATACCAGTCATAGGCTTTTTAATTTGTTGAGCACCATCGGAGCCAACAGAAGTAATAGCTAAATCAACTTCACGATAAGGATCTTTTTTTCTATCTCTTTTTTTACGAATAAGACCATCATAATCTGATAAACAAGCACTTTCTGAAGAATAATACCTATATTCTTTACTACCAGAAGCACCAACACGACCATATACTGTATAAATTCTAGCTTTACCATCTGGAGCCACTTGAATTTCAGCATGATAAAATTTATTAGAATTTGTAATTACGTTTGTTTGATTACCTTCCCATCTTTTAATAACTTTATAATTAGAATGGAAAACTGGCTGATTATCCTCATGCTCTTTCCAAGCCTTTGTCATATTTATATATTATCCTTTCTATTAATATATATGTTGTGAGGAAAAAAATAATAAAATGGTGTTATAATTATCAAGAATGGGAAAATAGTCCGTTAGTTTAGACCTAGGTATTTTATTAAATGAATTTCTCCCCTAAAAGGTAGGAATTTAGACTTCCAAAGATATATAAATAACTTCTAATTCCCATTAATTTTTTTATAGTCCTATAATTCCATTACTATGTCAAGCATGGCACGATTATACTCGCATTTATTATTGAGTAAATCTAGAATAGGGCTGCAACGGATATACTCTTATACCTGTTTAAAAAGTCACTACTTTTGTTACCCTTATTAATGTAACCGCCATATTAATTATTTCTATATTTGGACAATTTGTCTTTGTACTCAAGGAAAATGAAGTTATCATCACTACCTTTATCGCATTCAATAACAGCTCTCTATACAGTTTCCACACCACAGAGTTCTTTGTCCTAAAACCCTATTTATGACTTCATTAGTCTCTATAGGTTTATATATATAAACTTTATTAAAATAAAAAGAGATTTATTATAACAAAAAGGCGTGTACTTATTGTAAACGCCTTTTTGTTTATGACTCCTATTTTTATTTATTTATTGTTCTTTTAAAAAGCTATTAATTTTAATCCCAATCTTTCTTTGAGTATTTTCAGATATTTTAGGAATATTAACTGTTAAAATACCCTTATCAAGTGATGCATCAATTTTTTCTAGATCTATTAAAGCCGGTAATATAAAGGATCGAACAAATGATTTACTGCGAGTTTCTATTTCTTTCTTTCCTTCAATAGTCATAATGTTTTTATCTACCGTTATTTTAATATCTTTATCATCCATACCAGGAATCTCAACATTAATAATAAATTGATTTTCCTTTTCTTTAACATCTACAAAAGGTGCCCAAGTTTTTTTGAAATCTGAAAACAAATTTTCAAATGGGCTACAAAAACTCTTGTTGTTTAGAAATAGATTTTCAAATGGATCGGACCAACGTACTAACATTTTTTTCACCTCCGTAAAATAAGAAATAATTCTAACCACAATTGTAAGATAAACATATCGGGAAAGATGTCAAGACTTATTTCGAAAATATTTTATATATAGTTATTAGTCAAAGTCCATAAGTTTTTTGGCTGCTTCCTATATCTCTGATATAAAATTAAAACTTAAATTTTTTATACCTCATTATACTATACAAAAATTCCATATTTAATTCAGCATGATTTTTTTTCATCGTATTCTATATATTATAATATATATCTATAAACTACACATTATTTTCTGCGTTTTTTTGAACGAAAAGTTATAATTGGATTTTTTACCCAAACAGGCTTATGACTCATCCTATTTAAATAATGCTCAAGAGCAAGCTTTAAAAGCTCAGTTGGATGTAAATCTTTGATTTTATTATCGAGAATCATTACTCCGCGTTTTTGAGAATTCTCCGTAAGAACCAGATTATCTTCAGCGTTTGCTCTACCAAAAGCCTTAGAGAAATTGTCAGTTGGTGAACATAAAGAAACACCAAAGTAAAGCCTGTCACTAATCCTAAAACCAGCCACAGTCGCTATACCTTCATTGATACCATAGTGGCCGTATGTAAAATTTTTATCTTCGGTCATTACATCTCTATGAATCTGATTTCTGAAATTAAACTCAGAGGTTGGATTAATATCGTTATTAAACACCTCACATGTTTGCTTAAAATTAGCTTCTTTCATTTTTTATTCTCCTTTAATGATTTTAGAAACCTTGCCAATTCGTTAATATGTAATGGTTTCATATCCCACACATCAACACCAACATTTACGTTCTTATTATTTACTTTCCATGCTTCGTGTACGTGACCACAAATAATATAACAATACTTATTCAAAAGTGAAAAGTCGGGCATCATTCCTTTCTTATATTGTCTTCCAATTTCAATTGGTATGTGGGTTAATAAACAATTAAATTCACCAATTTTCAATTCAAGAGAATCAACTACTTCATCAAATAGATAATCGTATTTTCTTTTATCATGATTACCACGCACGAGGCAAAATTTTCTCCCGTTTAAATATTTTTTATATTTATCAGATTGGAAAGAAAAATCACCCAAATAATAAATAATATCATCTGGTTTTACGATTATATTCCAATTTTCTATAAGAATATTATTCATCTCCCAAACAGAATCAAAGGGCCTATTACAATAACCGCGAATATTATCATGTCCAAAATGATGATCAGAAGTTAAAAAGATGTTGTATCCATCGCCCTCCTTGTTCATTTTTTCCTCCTATGAGTTTTATAATCAATACCCATTTCTATAAAAACATTTCTTATACCGCCAAAATGTCGCCGCGCCGCATCATATAATCCTTTATTAATTTCTTTAATTTGTTCAAAAGATATTTTAGGATTTTCTAAAACAATTTTTCTCATCTCTTCTATAATTTTTTGTTTGTTCCACCCCTGTAATAATTTTATCTCTGAATAGTTAAACCCAGCCAATTCAACGGCTTTATTCCAACTTCCAAATACCTGTTTTGCCTCTTTATATAAAAATCCATCATAAGTGCTTACTACATTGATAGTTAAAACTATTCCAAGATTATTATATCTTTTAATTTTATTTATAATGCGTTCTTTATTTTCTTTTGTTCTAATTTTTGGTCTCTCTTTCCCTTTAAGTTTACTACCAAAACTAGTTTCTGCTTGTGAATGACAATTTGGACATAAAAATCTTAAATTAGAAATACTATTATCACTATGAATTCCATTAATATGATCTATTTGTAAAGTTAAATTTTTATTATTCCACATATCGCAGAGCCCACATTCAGAGCAAATATATGATAATAATTTATGTTTTAACAAATAATGTCTAACTACACTATTCTCTCGTTTACTATCTACACAAAATACTTCTTCTAATTTAAATTCTCTATTTATACAAGGGTTAAAATGAGATATATCTATACTATTTTCTATTATAAAACTTTTAAATAAAGTTCGAGAAATACCAAAAAACTTAACTACTTCTGATATATTTTTACTATTTTTAATCTTCTCTTTAAATTCTTCTAATTTTTCTGTAATCTCAATTTTAGCACACTTTGTACATTTTTTTGACTTATGATCTTTTCGTTTTCCACATTCACATTTGCTCGCTCCACAAAATTCTCCACTTCTATAATTAGGATTTCCTTCTCCCTTTCGAGATATTTTTTGTTGTTCTGATGAACATTTTTTCGAACAACAGGCCGTTTCAGAGTCCCTTACCATATAAGAATATCTTTTAAATTTTATACCACAAATACAACAAACATATTCTTTCATCTTATTCATAAAAACACCTCCATAATTTTTTATTAATAATATCAAATTATTAGTAGATTTTAATGGAGATCTTTAAATAAATATAAATGGAAATCACTACAAGAAGTTATTAGTTTTAGCAGAGCATTTTATTTTACCTTTTCACAATATTCTACTATACAATTTGTCTCGCAATGATCCTCGCATTTTTTAACTGTAGCTTCAAGGGCAACTTTCTTTTGTGTGTGCCAGCCAAATGTTCCACAAGTAGAATTTTTAACACTATTTACCCAGCAAAGCCATTCCCCTTTTCGAGGCTGCTGAGTGTCAGCATTGGCTCGCGATGGATTACATGTAGCAAAATATACAAAAATTAAGAATGCAATAAACACAAAAAACTGTAGAACTTCTATTATAACTTTACGAGTTTCTGGATTCATTCTCTTTATTACCTTTCCAACTTTCACAGTTTACTATTTTTTTAATTGTTGCGCGCGAAACACTATATTCTACGGCTAATTCTGCTTGAGAACAATTATCAGTCAAATATTTATTTCTAATTTCATTTACTTTTTCCCAAGTTAATTTCGAATAAGAACACTCTTCTCCAGATCGGTGAAAAAGTTCACTTAATTTTTTCTTTGTATCTATAGAATGTTGTTTACCCAAATTTATTTCTCGAAGTTTTTCTTTTGTTTCATTACTATGATGTTTTCCAAACATAGGTCCAATTTTACCACTATTAGCCTTGCTTATTTTTTCTTTTGCCTCATCACTATGGTGTTTTCCTAACATAGGACTTAGTTGATTAGCTCGCGCTTTTTTAATCTTTTCTTTTGTTTCATCTGTATGTTTTTTTACCAAAAAAAGGATTACTTTCTCCAGAATTATCAGGTGGCTTCCAAATTTCTCTGTTTTTATTTAATAATAAAGGATCTTTATTCCCAATAGGCCAATATTTATATATATAAAATTGTTCCCAAAATAATATTTCATTTTATATTTTCTATATTTATAAGTATAAAAAATATTATTTGAGAGTTATCCCATCCACCAAACAATTGTGCTATTTTTGATAAATACTTTGGACTTGAATAATGTCCTTTTTTATGTTCTTCCCATCTATTTTTAATACCATTTATACCCCAAGCACTTCCAATATAGAATCTGCCATCAGGAAAAACAATTTTATAAACACCTTTTTTTATTTATGTCAAACACTCTATCATCCTCCTATTTTAGAAATACAAAAAGATTGATAGATTTCAAGAAGTAATCAAAAGCTTGGGCCAATTCCTAATCCAAGTATTAATCCACCAGCCGTATCTATTGCTATTTGTGGAGTAAGATATAAGTTTGTAAGAAGTGGAAGAGGCTTTCCTATATTGAACGCAAAGGGAGCAAAAGAGAAATGACCCACGCGCCTTTCGGCATCGTATCCTACACCAAGTCTAAATAATCTAAACCAACTATCCGCTTTGGTTTCTCCATACGAAGAAAAACTTAGGCCAATATCAGCTCCAAATGAAAATATACTATCTGGTCTACCACTCCAATTTCCAAATGGATGTATATTCCCACCTACAAAGACATTAACATCTAAAATAGGATTGAACCAAAACATTTGATTCTTAAGTGGAACTTGTAGATATTTCGATGATAAAAGCTCAACGTTATAAATCTTATCTTTATTTTTGTCAGGAACATAATATTGTAACTGTTGGTGAAATGTGAGTTGCCCATCATCCTTTTTACCAACTACTGTTACAATCTTATAATCACGACGATATGCCTCATAACTCCACGGCTTATCTTTTGATGCATCAAATTGTACATTTGCCAATGGAGCTTTATTAGAATCCTCAAGCTCTTTTATCTGTGGCTTTTTAGTATAACCATGTATATCAATAATTTTACCATCACTACTAGTAGCTACTGGGTTTTCTGGTCCTTCACTATCGCTAGCTTCCAACTTAGCTATGCGAGCTTTAATAGAGCCGACTGTTTGTCCAACAGCCGAAAGACGAGAGCCAAGACTATTAAGGTCGTTTTGAATTGTCTTAAGGTCTTCCTTGGTTACTAAGCCGCCAAGAGCTAAGACAACATCTTCTTTGGTTGCCCATTTTGTGCTACCACGAATTAGAGTTTTAGTGAGTTTCTTGGATTCTACAATTTCATTTCTTAGTAGTTGATTCTCATCTCTCAAAGATTTCCAAGTAAAATATGCTACAATAATTAGCCCAACAGCCAGCACGGCAACGAAAGCAGTTAATATTGAATTTAATCTACTACCAACAATAACAGTGCTCTCACCCGACATATCTATTCTCCTTTTAATTCAGCAATTTCAAAAACAATAAATGGACAGCCCTGTCCATAGCCACAATCGTATCCAGATTCTGTATCTATTATATATGTAAAATTCACATTCTTTATAAAAATATTAATAAGTTCTTTGCCACCATTTATACTTCTTTTTTCAACTTTAAATATCTCTAATTGTTTTTCTTGGTCAGTTCTTATGCTTTAAATTTCTGAACTATTATAACTATATCTATTAAGCAACACGTCTTCAACATATTTTTTATTAAACCTAAGTTTATCGCCAACCTCTAAGTCTGTCCAATATATTAACATTATTCACTTCCTAATTCCACAACTTCAATAAGTTGTCCATCAAATTCCCAACTTATTCCGCGACCAGAAATTATATAGATATCCAGATAACTATTTCTATAATTGTCTAGATATATTTTAAGACCCTCATTTTTATATATATGAATAATATTATTTATTCTAAATACTTTATTTTTAACAATACAATCCCAATTACTTACATAAATTTCATACTAGTCAATACATTCTTTCGTAAATTTAATTCTGTATCCAATTATTAAATCTGTCCATAACATTAACATATTAGTTTTTCCTTACAAAAATAGTCATACTATTTTGTACATAGTCAAAAACTATTTTACCAATATCACAACCAGAATTGTCTAATAATTTTTGAAAATCATCAGAAGTAAAATAATGTATATGATCCGGATTTGTATCAGGTTTTGACGGCTGCTTTTTTATCAACCTTTTTGGTGGTCTTTTTAATTGCCTTTGTTTTTGAGTTGATCTTCATTTTATACTTTAACTTAACCATTATATTCTCCTTTGTAGATATAAGTTCTTCATAGAAACTTATATCCATCTTTACTATTCGTCAGCTACTACATCTAAATACTGAGCAATACACTCTTCTGGAGTTTTATCAGCAAAACCTTTAAACTCAGGAAACCTTAAAGCATAAACTCCATCTCTTGGCGGTTGGCGAGAATCAAACTCAATTTTAATTGTTTTACCTATTAGTTCTTCATCCGTAAATTCTCTACGCTGATCGTCTGTAAATCCGCCACCACACTTTCCACAATCGATCCACTCACCAGTATCGGGATGAATTTGTTTCAAAGTAAATCCACCAAGAACATCGCGATTACGACCAGTACCACCATATATACTAGTAATTACAAATTCATCTTCATATTTTGGCTTTCGTTTCCATATACCATCTGGACGCTGAGCCTTACCATCAAAGCTATATGATTTGTCGCCATAGCAAGCATCAGAGTCAAGTAATACAAACCCCTCAGCTTTTAATTTTTTGGTAAGTTCTAGATCACTAACAGAGTCTGTTTTATAAATTTTAATTGGGCCAATATTATATTTTCTAATTAAGCCCTCTCTTAATTTATTTTCTTGTAATAAATCTTCTAAACTAGCATTTCTTCCAGTACTAATTTTAAGTCTATTATCAAGCTGCCTAAAAATTTGTCTAATAATACCCAAACGCTCTTTAACGGGCATAGATGAAATTAAATCATTACCGTCCAAAAAAGCAATATCAAAAACATAATAGCTTATTTTCCCAATTACCGATTCATCTTTTCTTCTCTTAGGAAAATCTTTAAAACCCTGATAAGCAAGTGATAGATCTGGATCTGATCTACATATTTTACTAACACCCTTGAAATCATCTGAGCCGTTCGGCTTTAATAAACACATCTCTCCAAGTATAATAGTATTATTTGGGATATTTAATTTATTAAATATTTCAACTATATGTGGAAATTTTTCGGTAACTAGGTCCATTCTTCTAGAATAAATTTCCCAATTATTAAGTCTCTTTACTAAGAGATGCATCATTCCATCTCTTTTAAGAGTCCAAATAGCTCTATTATCTTTTTCAAGTTGTCTAATTGCTTTATCAGAGATTTCTTTTTTTGGTTTATATAGACATAGATTCTTAGGTAGAGGTTTACTAAAATCTATTTCAGAGGATACTTCTGATGTTGGATTTCCATCAATATATTCAACATATCCAGAATCAATTTTATTCTTTATCTCTCTTTCTAAACAAAGTATAGCCTGTTGCTCTGCTGTTCGAAAATTAGCATGTCCAAAAACCCCACAACTCTCTATTATATCTTGCGTCTTTTGTAATATTCCATATAATAAACCCCATTTCGAAATAACGACATTTTTTTCAACACCTATAAACCAAACTTGCGGCCTAACATTTCTTCCGGTATACTTTCTAAACTCTCTCATTTTTTTAATAAACCTCGAAACATATTCTTTAAAGACATTTAAATCACAGATGGCTTTTTTCATATTGTCATTCTTTAAAAAAGCTATCTGTGATTTTCTGGCGCAAAATCCGCTTGGACTTCAATTAAATTATCAAAATTGAATGAGGCTATGGAAAAATATGGTCTATATGATAATCTTTCCTATTACCTGGACAAGGACCCAAATATTTTATAATAGCCTCAAAATCAATATTATAATATATCTAGCACTGTTAATTTTACCACTTTCAGAATACAGCTTAAGCCCATACACATCTCTTTTTAAATCTTCTTTGAGTTTAAAAATTAATGTCCTCTTTTCTTCTTTATTTTACACGAATATTATGTTTATTTTTTATTATCTTTTATTTTTTTATAATACTCTGTACTATATTCTTTGGCGATCTTGTTTTTTCTAAATATTATTTTTATCTTTTGCGTATTTTTTTCTTTATTGTTTTTTATAATATTTCTTTACCTAGTGCTTATCCTCTCTTTATTATTTTTATAGTACTCTCTGTTTTTTTAGAAATAATTTCTTTATTTTCTTCTCTTTTTTTTTCTTTAAAACTTCTCCGTTATTTTCTCTATATTTTTTAATTTTATTAACGTTATTATTATAATATTATTTTTTTGAGACAAAATTTCATCTTGCTTATTGTTGTATATTTTTTTGTCATAGCATTTTTTACATAAATTTTTTACTAATTTCTCTTGTATGCCACAGGATTTACAATAAATTTCCATAGCTATTACCTCTTCATATCTTTATGAAAGTAATTAATAGTTTCTGGAATTTCTCACTTTTTCATTTATACTTTTGATAACATGTAGATTCTAATTAAACTCCGATAATATGTAGACCAATTAATTTAAAAATCCCAAACATAACAAGGATTATAAAGGATGTTAAAACTACACCAACTACCATCCAAAAAATAAACTTCTTCTTAGTTTTTGTTTTCTGTTCTTCTAAAAATAATTCCAAGTATGTTTTGTTTTCAACCATTACTTCTCTCTTTTTGTTTGAGCTTTTGTTCTTGCTTTCTTTCCTCGAGACCTACGCATCTTTTTAAGAGCTTCTATATGTTCTCGTCGCTTCTTATCTGATGGCTTCTCGGCATATTTGCGATTTTTTAGTTCTGTTAAAATTCCATCCTTCGATATTTTATGTCTTAGGATTTTAATAGCCTCTTCCAAATCTCCATTCCTAACATCAACTTCAAGTGGCCTCAAGTGAGAATTAGGTACATTATTATTTTCTGTTTTCTTCCAAGCTGGTTTTCTTTGTTCCATATCAATCACCCTTTAATCTTTTTAACATACAAAATATAATATTCTTTTTATTTCTGAAAATTTATTAAATTTCCCAGTCAATAATGTTTCTACCATGTTTACTATTATTACAAAAATTACAAGAAGGCAATAAATTATCTATTATATGAGGCCCGTCACGACAGAGTGGTATTAAGTGATCAACAGTTCTATTATCTTTTGTAATTTCTATTCTACAATAAAAGCATTTCCAATTATTCGAAAACATAATAAATAACCAATCATATTTATTAATTTTCTGTTTTCAAATAGCCTCGTCGTTTTACATGAGTATTTATTTTACTGGCTTGTCCTTATGGCGTATTGTAATAATCTTTTTCGCTCTTTTATTTTCCTCACGATATTTTTACATCTTGCTTTTGTTTTCTCTTTATTATCCTCGTAACAAATTCTATCCTTTTCATTTATTTTTTTCTTTATTTTCTTTATAGTATTCTTTTATTTTTACTTATTTTTTTCATAATACAACTTACATTTTTCTACAAGTATTTAGCTCCTTACCTTTTTTATTTATAAAATTTTCTATCACTAAATTTTGGCCGCATACTTTACATTTCTTTGTTCTATCATATTCCTATTAATTAAATATATAATAATTATCAGCAATATGATTATAAAAGAAATTTATATCCTGTATTTAAGTTTTTCCCATCTTCCTTATTTTCTTAATTAAGAAAATTGCAATTAAAAATCCTACAAAATTACTTATAGGATCACCAATACATTTATTAATTAATCCTTCAGTTCCTACATATGGAAACCAAGAAATATGAGCTACAATCCAATATTCACATACTTCCCATATAAAAGCAAGTGCTAAAACTGTAGCCCAAACATGTTTTTCAAAAACTGTATAAAAGATTAAAGTTAGAGCTATAAAAAATATTAAATGATATAAAGAGTATGGATCAAAAAGTGATCCACCACCCCCTCTACTCCACAACCAAGCTAAGTCCATTGACAGCCTCCTCATACAAATTTTTGAGACTGTCATCTGGATATACTGGAGAATCTATAGTTTCTAATTTCAAGGAAGCCAACTGTGGATGTAAATTAACCATAGCGGCATTACAATATTTTCTAGAAATTTCTAAATTCACAACACAATTCTCAACTTTTTTACCATTCGATATATGACAGTCAAGCAATGGTGATAGATATTCTGATTGTTGTATAGCATTTTCAAGAGATATTAAGTGAGACCAACCTCCATTTCTTTGATCTAAAAAAATTTGCTTTTTCCCTGGAAACGTTGTTTTTCCTGGAGATAATTTAATTAATGGTCTATTTTCTGTGTGATCATATACAACTTTAAAAACTATTCCAAGAGAAGGTACATCAGTTGATAATACTAATTCTGTACCTACAGCAAATGTATCTATTGGTGCTCCTGAACATATTAGATCGTCAATACTATATTCGTTGAGATCTCCTGAAACAATTATTTTTGCTTTTTTAGCACCAGCCTTATCTAAAATATCTCTAACCGAACTAGATAATGTTTTAAAGTCTCCAGAATCTAATCTAACACCATTAAGAGATGACACCTTAGCTGCATTTATAGCTCCAATAATAGTATCATATGTATCAATAAGTAAAGTTGGCGTTTTGAAAATATCTTGAAAATTTTGAAAAGCTTGTAATTCGTTTTTATGTGTCATTATCCACATGTGCGACATAGTTCCGGCAATTGGTATCTTGTATTTAATTGCCGCTTCTACATTAGAAGTTGCAGCAAATCCAGCAAGATAAGCTGAACGAGCTGCATTGATAGCGGCCTCATGATGTGTTCGTCTTGTCCCCAATTCAAGTACTGGCCTTCCTCTAGCAGCTAGAACAATCCTAGCTGCTTTAGAAGCGATTTTTACATCATGATTTAATATCGACAGAACAAATGTTTCTGCCATGTGTACATCTACCAATGTCCCAGTTATTTGTACTAAAGGCTCACCAGCAAAAGCGATCTCCCCTTCAGCAAGTGCCCACATACTACCAGAGAAGCGAAAATCTTCTAAAAATTTATCAAAGTTAGATGTTATAAAAATATTTTTAAGTGGTTGCAACTCCTTAAGCTGTTTTATATCTTCACGAGAAAATCTAAGATCAAGTAAAAAATTTCTTATTTCTTCGGTACCAGCCATAATTAAAAATTTTCTTTCTGGCGGTAATTTTCTTACAAATGCTTCACAGGTTACTATTTTCTTATATAAATTTTTGCGATATAAAGCCGCCAACATAGTAAGTTGATACAAATCTGTTTTTAAAGCAGTGCTCATTTATCACCTATTAAAAATACCAGCTTGGATTATTGTTTTCTTTTTTACCAAAAATTATATTTAAATCTCTTCTTGAAAATAAAATTTCCTGTATCATTCTAAAATATGCATGTTTACGACGTAAATATTCTTCTTCTGTTTTTATTGGATGACATTTATATTCTCCTTCTTCTTGTGTACAAAGAGGCCGATTCTTTTCTGGAAGAAGCTTATACAATTCAATATTTATTATTCCACAATCAATAAGATTCTTACGCTCATTTTTTGAATTTTCTTTAGTAGGCATTACGACATTGCCATCTCTACGAATAATAAATTCCGAGTTATCTGCTGGTGTAATTATACCAAATTCTATAAGTTGTTTCCTTCTATCAATACATTCTTGATCTGATGCAAACAAAATTTCTTCATTTGTGTTTACTATTTTTGCCATTTTATTATTTCTCCCAATATCTTTTTCTTTGTTCATTTATCACGGCAAGATTATCGGACGTATTTAGTTTAGTTGTAAAAGAATTATCAATACTAAATTCTACGCCGTGAGATTTAAGACCCTCTCCAATTAATAACTTTTGTATATAATTTAGAGCAATTGTTGCAGCAGTTACATTTGTTTGTATATTTTGAGGTGCTGAAATAGCGCGCTCTGCACAGCTTAGAGAAGAATTAAATTTGCTTTCGCCAGATATAATTTCTGGATAACACTCAGCAACACATGGCAAACTAAATTCTCCAGCCACACCAGTTTTTGGGTTTGCTTGAATGGCACAATCTAGAATCCTAGAAGGAGCATAACCACAAATAACCTGTCCCGCCCTCTCCTCATTTCCACAATCTATCCAGAATCTTGAACGATAAGAGTAATGGTCATTCGTACTACTAAACCAGTCATAGATAAGCTTCCTGGTTGCATTATTATCTACGCAACCAACAATAAGATCCGAAGCTTTATTTCTCTTTCTATTTTCTCCCATAAATGCCAAGTCTTCTAAATTCTCAATATCTTTTGGAATTACACATATCTCTATACCGAAAGCATTAGAATATCTCTCAGCTAGAACTGTAGCTTTATTCTTTGATATATCAGAATTTACGAAGTGCTGACGAGCTAAGTTTTTAATTTCAACAATATCTCCATCAGCAAGGAATAAAGAAATTTGCTCTTCTTTTCTTGTCTTTTGATTAAGCACACTTATGAATCTCGATAGGTGTGCGGCCACATATGCCCCTGTTCCACCACAACCCATAATCAAAACATTTTCAACTTTTGGATATTCAGCAAATTCTGTGAATAATGGAAGCTTTGTTTTAGTCATTAGAACCTCGTTTTTCTCCAATCATATGGGTCGAAATTCTCTCCACAAAACTTTTCAGTTTGTTTGTGCTCGGGTTTTTCTTCCTCAATTTCATCTTCTACAAGGTATCGTTTTCCATCTACAATATACCAAAGGTCGTCTCCCTCTTGTACATAATATCCATTAGAAAGATCACTACCTGAAGATTCTTCGGTCTCTTTAAAACATTCATATTGAGAATACAGATGGTCTTGATTTTCAAACTGAGATACTAAGTCCATCATTTTTGGATCCTCATTTCCCCATAATTCAATTTGCCTATCTCTCCTAAAATGTTGTCCACTAGTTCTTACTATCTGGACCTTCGCCTTCTTAATTCTCTCAGCCCAATCTTTTGGATATGTTTCCGCATGATACATTTCTTCATCTAGATCAAAAAGGTCTTCTACGCTTACATCTACTTTATTTCCACCAATAGAAACCCTAATTTTAAGATCTGGAAAATAATTGCTAATATTACCAACTACACCAAAGAATCGATCAGCCTTCTCGTCACCATCATCTGTACTAGAAAAGAAGGCCCCCATATTGCCGTGGCTATGTATCTCAAATACAAGTATTTTATTTTGATCTGAAAACATTTCATCATTGTCATACTTAACAGATGCACCACCTACGGTCTGTTTCGGACAATGAATAATATATTCATTATTTTCAGTATTCCAATAAAATTGTAAAAACACTTCGCTAGAGTGTTCTGCATAAATTCTACGGAAAAACGACACAGTAGTTCCTAAAAGCGATGCAGGAATTTTTGGAACATTAAGTTGCCAACCTTCATTTAAATTTTGTTCAAGCCCAGGAATATTTACCTTTGCAATTCTAGTTGTAAATGTTCCAAGTTTATTAATTCTCTGCTCATACAGACCATCTCCCTGCATAATATAAATAACTTTCTTAGAACAACTTTCAGGGACTTTTTCAATAAAGTGACCAACCATAAGTTTTTGTAGAGCGATTTTTTGCTTTGGATCCATAGGTGGCTCTGCTGGTTTACTACGTGGCGAACCCATGAAATACTGGTGGCTATCGAAATTACCTTTCATTTGCGGTCTCTGAACGTAAAAGCTTTTTCTTTTGCCCATTTGTTTACTCTTTTTCCTTTACAATTTGTTTAAAAGTTAATCCGTTGGAGCGCAGCATTTCTATTGGAAATTCCTGCAAAGTTTTAACATGACTAATTAAAGTCCAAAAATCAAAGATATCTACGCCTTTAGGCGCAACAAAATTAGAACCAGCTAAGTCTCCATTAAATTGTGAACCAAGGAATAAATTAATAACACTAACTAAATCCATTGGTTTTGAAATTTTTGGTAGGGAAACACCACCCCAGCATACACGGCCATCATTATAAACATTGCTAAATGGGAAACAAAACAAGCCATCGTTTTCAGATTGTAATGGATATTTCAAAGCATTAATTCTAAGATCATATATCTTGCCATCTTTAATACTAAAATAAAATAAACAAGTGGGATAAGGAACTTGTATAACTTCATTTATTCTTTTAGTACCAGCAGAATTATATTTAGATAGAGTAAGATCTCTTATCTTAGCTGGTACTTCTACAGCCATACTAAAATTTACATTTGATCCTTTATAAAATCTAGTACCCAGTGGCATTAAGCCTGTTGCCAATTTGTAATCAGAAACAAGAGTTGCAACCAAATCTTCTATGTCAACACTTTTCTTTCTAATAAGACCATTTGGATCCACAATAGTCAAGTTTGCATTTGGACTATCTTCTGGAATTTTAATTATCAACTCACACATTTGTTGTCCTTATAAATCTCCAAAGCCGAGTTAAATAGGCCCTGTGCGCCTTGTAACTTGGACTGTTTCTCTTTTTCAATTTGCCCTTCGAGTCTCTTTAGTTCCTCGTTTTTTTTATTATAAACAATATCCTGATTAGTTTTTTCTTGTTCGAGCCGCAATCTTTCTGCACATTTTCTTTCTTGTTTTAGTCGTAAAGCCTCTACTTCTCGTTCTTTCTGTCTGCCCTCTTCGACGTTAAAAAATTCAGATAAGTATTGAATATTTTCATCCCATATGCGCTTATATTCTACACAAGACTTTGCACAATTATAAAATGTTTCTCTCGGCCTACGCGTCATTATTCCATATTCTCTTAGAACATTATACCTACTATTATTATCACTACTTATAACAGAAACTTTTATTTCATATGGTAAATTCGGATAAACAAAGCCGTTTAAATTTTGTCGTATAATGTCAAATCTTCTCATAGCTTCCTTACCTTCTTTACCTGCATTATCGAAGTAGCTTCTTGGACGAGATCTAAGAACTAATAATAATTTGCTGATATCTTTTGGAATAGTTATATAGTAACAAATACTGTTGCTTTCAATATCATAATTTGGAAATAATTCTTTAATAAGTTTTCTAATTAATCTCTTACCAGCACTTATCTGATAACTGCTTTCATATTCATTGGGCATCTTGCACTTTCGTTTTACAATACCCATGTTTTTACAAAGTCGGAATAATCTCAAAAAATCTATTTGTCTATACTGTAAAGTTTTATCCATTTTAGTTTTCTCAAATAAATGTGGGTTTGTTTGATTCAGAAGCTTTTATTTTTTTCAATGTATCTATAAATTTCAATAGCTTTGACATCCGTGATTCAAGACGATCCATTTCATCCTCTAAAGCTTCGAGTTGTATATCTGTTGCGAAATCATCATCAAAGTCCATAGGGTTTTTGATCGCCATAATTTTATTTAGTAATTCTTGTGCTTCTATATTAAAGTCGGTGCTCTCTGGAACATTCTCAAATATTTGATCTATTTTCATTTTTTATCCTCAAAAAAATGGGGAGCCACCCAAAATGGGTGGCTCCCCTAAAGATTATTTAATTTTAATTAATCCTCAATTGAGGATTGTACTATAAACTCAACCGTACCGTCCTTGCGCTCAACTGCTTTGGCATTAACTAAAGATGGATATATTTCCATCCAAATTTTGCGAACATCTTCGTTAGACATGTTCATAGGAGCTGTTATAGTTGCACCAGCATAACGATACGTTTTAGTTTTAGCCATGATTAGACGCCCTTAGTCCCAGCCCTTACTTGGAAATTAACACTGCCATCCTCAAGCTGAACAGCCTCGGCATTGGCAAGAGATGGGTGAACAGCCTCCCAGACTTGGCGAACTTGATCGATACTGAGATCCTCTGGCGCAGTAATAACTTCCTCACCAAAACGATAAGTACGTTCGGCGCCCTTGGTACCAGCCCTTACTTGGAAGTTCACACTTCCATCCTCAAGTTGAATAGCTTCAGCATTGGCAAGCGATGGATGGACAGCTTCCCAAACCTGACGAACCTGATCAATACTAAGATCCTCGGGAGCAGTAATAACTTCCTCACCAAAACGATAAGTTCTCTCTGACATGGTATTTTCTCCTTTTCCGTTAATTACTTTCTATTAAGTTTCTCTAGAATTTCAACTGCGCGATCAAAACCAACCTCATCAACGGTAGCCTTAAGAGCAGCAATATGACGAGTACTTACAGCCTGTGGCTCCTGACGAGGCAACCTCTTAAGAACCTCTTCTACCGCCTTGTTTACAGCGTCTTGAATAGTTTTCTTAATATCTACTCCACCACAACACCCATCATCATCATAATCTTGGTCCTGGTCATAATCATAGTCTTCGCTATAATCCTCTTCCTCAAGCTTTTCTAAATCCTCCATAGCTTGTGCTACAGCAGTTCCGAGAGCATCTTCCATGCTCTCATGACTAATAACACCACGGACTTGGCCATCATCCATTTCTACTCTAGCGGCATAAACTTCGGGATCATCACAGCATTCACCACAACCGCAACAACCACCTTCCAACGGTACTATAGCTGTAGTTACAACCAACTTCTCGCGGGTTGTTCCATTGAGGTCAGACATCAATACATTAAAATCACGTCGCATTTTCTTTCTCCTTCTTTGTTAGTTATTTACCACCACGATTTCTACCAGGAGACTTCGATGTCCCCTCACGTCTACATACTGTTTCCCAATCTAACCACTGACTAGTAGTCTCATCAATAATTAATTTGGCCTGGTCTTTATTTATTCTTCTTACAGGAATTCCTATATATTTGCCAGTCTGGGCAATATTTGCCCCGGTATACTTTTTATTATATCTTTTAAGACTCTCTACTAAAAAATAAGTCTTATGAGCTTCTAGAATCTTACATCTCATGATCTGTTTTGTTTGGTTAAATTGAGAAGTTTTGCGGGTTACATAAATTGTATAAATATGTCTTCTAGTCTCAATCTTTTTTTCCATCTCTTTCCTCCTCTTTTGGTTGGTTTTTAATCTGTTCTAATAGCTTATATAGTTCTGATTCACATTCTAATTTAATATTTTCTTCAACAGATTTATTAAGTATTTCACCTATTTGTATTAATTTTTCTGGGGTTATTACATTTATTAATTCTATGGATTTTAAAACTTTTCTGTATGAATACATAAAACCTAAAAGAATCTCTAAAAATGTTACTTTTTCAAGTTTTTCATTAAAATTTAAATCGACAAAGAAACTGATAAATATTTCTGCCAATTTTTCTACATTTATATGATTAATCATTTTCCTCCACTATTTTTGAAACTTTCCCAGATGCAAATCCATGAGCCGGGAAACCAATAATATAATTCCTATCTGCTCTATAACAAAGTGCCCCTTTTAGTCCCCCACAAGTCTTACATGTTGTATTACTATTTATTGCTGGACAAATCATTACCTTGCGTCCAGCTGGAGTTACTACTCTTTTGCCACAATCTTTTGGTAACGTCACAACGACAGGGCCTATTTTTAAATTATATAGTTTATCTGCGTGTGTTAAATTATTTGCACTCAGATTTATTGTAAGCCCGTTTTTGTTACAATACTTAATTATTTTTTTATTATTTCCTATATGTGGCGGCTTATGAGTATAACCCCAAGCCATGAGACCTTCGCACGCCTTGATTAATCTTCTTACTTTTTTAATATTAATTCTCTCGTTGTATCCAGGCAAATCGCCAGCTTGGAATAATCTTACTCTGGTTTTCATCTCGGCAGTTTCCTTAATGCTGATATTAATTCCGAAAAATCAATGCCGTGTTTACCCGAATCAACTTTCATCCAATGTATTCTTAAAGGACCACCCTTAGCATAACACCCATTGTTTTTAAACGGACAAGAATTAGGACAAGTGGAAGAAGAAGAGGTAACTACTGGAATCTCTCCTGTCTTTTTATTTTTGGATTTCAAAGTTATATGGTAATATTCACCCATTTTCCCTCTATGTTATTGTTAGTGGACGCTATTTATAAAAGCTCCAAACACCGTCCAGAATAATGCTAGACCACAAATCTGTGCGATTTCTATAGGTCCCATTATCCAAAAATAAACAATACCGACTATAAAAATAATAGAAAAAATACAATACATTTTGAAAAGATTTTTACTCCAAAGCCTTGGCCACTCAACCATTTTCAAACATCTCTTACCGGCAACTCTAAATCGTCATCTAATTGTATTTCTTGACGGTTGTTATACTACCTTTTAATTCATCTACTTTTTCAAGAACCTTTTGTATTTCATCAAATAGGTCGATCACTATTGATAATTTATCAGCCCAATTATTATAAATGGAACTATTTTTTAAGTTTCTTAATCCTACGATTAATATATTTTTCAATATATTTTAAATTAATGTGTAATTTCTGAAACATTTATTTCTATCAATTTAAGTTGCCAGCCAATTTTTCTGAAATACAATTAATATCAACCATTGAAACTTCTAATTTTATTGATATATACCAACGGAATAACTTCTTTTGGTGGATCCTTTTTTAAATTAACAGTTCTTCCACATTTTTTATTTCTACATTTCCAATAAACTGTTCCTGCTCCATCTTTAGGCCCGCGATGTCGCAAAATACCACCACAATATGGACATTTCTTTTCTTGTATTTTGATATCACCTTCTTTCTTTTCTTTTCTTGTTTCTTGTTCTCTCCTACTAAATCTATTATATTTTTTATCCATTCAATACTCCATATTAAAATTTTTGAGTTTATACCAACCTGGGGATTATCCCAGGTGGCAAAAAAACGAACACTAAAATATCCAAACAAATTTTTTACAAATCATAAGCGATTCGAAGGTACTTGTTTTTATTATGTTGCCATATTAATTAATGTATCTCTATTCTTCTTAACACTTATATCATTACTATCTTCTTCAACAACTATATTTAGAAGTAATTTATCAATAGCTTCAATTAAATTAGATACTGGTGTTAATTTAATTTCATTTCTTACATCTTGTGGAATTTCATCAATATTATGTTGATTTTGCGTAGGATATAAAACCTCTTTGATTCCACCCCTATGAGCTGCCAAAACCTTTTCTACAAGTCCACCTATCGGAAGAACTCTTCCACGTAGAGTAATTTCACCTGTCATAGCTACATCATTTCTTACAGGCTTATTAGTAAATAAAGAAAGCATGGCTGCCGATATAGCTATACCAGCACTTGGGCCATCCTTTGGTGTTGCACCAGCAGGGAAGTGGATATGTACATCCTTTTGAGAAAAAAGATTTTGATCAATTCCAAACTTGTCGACGTTTGACTTAATCCAAGTAAGCGCTGTAGAAGCAGATTCTTGTAATACTTTCCCTAAATTACCAGTAAGTTTTATATCACCCTTACCAGAACACAGTGAGGCTTCTACAAATAGAAGTGAGCCACCATGTTGACTCCATGCAAGACCTGTACTTAATCCAACTTCAGGCTTTTCTCCAGCTTTTTCTATAAAAACTTTTGGTGGACCAAGAAATTTTGATATAGAGTCAGCTCTTACAATTGATGGCGCTTCTTTTCCCGCAGCTACAGTAACTGCAATTTTTCTTAAAATAGCTCCACATTCTCTTTCAAGATTACGTACACCAGCTTCTCCAGTATACTCCTCAATAACTTTTGTAATAGCTTGCGGTGAAATAGAAATATCATACTCCTTAAGTCCATTAGCTTCTTTTTGTTTAGGTATCAAATAATTTTGTACAATTTTAAGTTTATCATGAGGAGAATAGCCCGGTATTTCAATTATTTCCATTCTATCCTGTAATGCTGGTGGAATCGGACCAATATCGTTTGCTGTTGTAATAAAAAATACATTCGATAAATCAAACGGTACATTTAAATAATTATCAACAAATGCACAGTTTTGTTCTGGATCAAGAACTTCAAGTAATGCTGATCCAGGATCGCCGCGAAAATCTTTACTTAGTTTGTCAATTTCATCTAACATATATAGCGGATTATTTACTCCTGTTTTTTTAAGATATTGAATAATTTTTCCAGTCATTGCTCCAATATATGTTTTTCTATGTCCTCTAATCTCAGCCTCATCATGGACACCACCAAGAGACAATCTGATAAACTCGCGGCCCATTGCTTTAGCTATGCTTTTACCAAGAGATGTATTATGAGTAACAATGAAATCATCAGTAATGTATAGATGATCAGGATGATCGATTAATATACACTTAGCTTCTTTCTTGCCAACATATTCGATTTTTTTAATATATCTTGGTAAAAATCTAGCTTTATTTTTTGTTGTGTTGTAAAGATTTATTTTACTTTCCATTTTAAATGGAATAATACCATTTGGTAAAGTAATATTTAACCTATGTCTGTCCTTTTCTTGTAGTTTTTCACCCTTATAAGTATAAAATGATTTTCCAGATGAATAATAAGCTTGTCCACCAAGAGATTCAACCAAAAATTTTACATCTTTACACAATTGAATAGACGCAGAACTATATTCTATTGAATGCTTTTCATCATTAACGGAGCCATTTGTGTCTAATATTCCCCGCAATAATTCCAATCTGTTTTTGGAGGAAGTTAATTTATATTGAATTGGAACGAATTTCTTATCAGCTAAACAACCCCTTAGCTCAACCTCATCAATAAAGTTTGCGACTGAAGATTTATTATTTTGTTTGTTAATATTGTTTACACATCTATGATTTATTTTAGAGATACCATAATCGATTTCCTTATCGCCCCGAAGAGATAGTTTACACCTAACCAAATTTAACTTTTCTTCAATGATATTAATTAGGCCAGCATCACTATTAGTAAAAGATGTTTTATTTTCGCCCAAAGTTTTATCACCCAATAAAGCTCCAACTAAATAAGGATCTAGTCCTAATACTTCTGGCTCAATAAAATTTATATTTGGCCCAACCATTGGTATACTATAATTTTTTCTTAGACCCCTTTCGACATACAAGTTTTTATTAATTTGTTCCAATGACTTAACACAACCATCTTTATCTTCTTTTCTATCATCTCTGTTTTTAACTTTCCATAAGTGTTCTTTGCAACACTCAGTTTTACTTCCATCACTAAAGACAACTGAATATATTTCTTTTTCTCCTTGCGGATATATACAAATTACATTAGCATTTTTGCCATCTGGTGTAGAAACTATATCTCCAACATTAATGTCACCCATAGTTTTCCAACCACCAGGTGTTAATACCTTTGCATCAAGAGGTTGAGCTTTGCCCACTCCAGGAGGACCAACAAAACATAAAATAGCTCCCTTACGATTTGGTACCAATTTGCGTACAGCAAGATATTCCAAAATTCTTTCTTTTGGCTTTTCTAATCCATAATGGTCATTATCAAGAGATTTTCTAGCTTTATCAATATCCAGTTTGTCTTCTGACTTTTTGTCCCATGGTAGAATGGAAAGCGCTTCAATATAATTTGTGGTTATCGCATATTCAGACATTGCGGAATTCATATTTTTAAGCCTACGAAGCTCTTGATTAGCGATTTTTAATACATCTTCTGGCATCTTAGAATTATTAACCAATTTTCGTAGACGAGAAAATTCGCCTTCTTCGTTTTCTATATTTGATATAATTGGAGGACTTTCTTTAGTGCGTTTTACTAACATACCCAAAACAAATATTAGAATTTCTAAACGCTTTTTAACATCTGGCTCGCCAAGAAAATTTAGTTTAGTTTTACCATCCAATTCTATTTGTCCTATAATATTATCAATTAAAATAGAAAGATCTTTGGAAGTTTTTGGCAACGATTTGTTTTTAACAGTAATATATGGAAAATTTATTTCTATAGTTCTAAAAATTTTCGCAATATTTTCATCAACAATTTCATTAATTTCTACTGGTATTTCTTTATATGGTAAAATTTCTCCATTAAGATATGACAAATTTCCCTTTGAGACTTTACCAACGGTTTTAAGGCGCGCTCTATTAACACCAATAACAATAATACGCTTCTTGATCCCTTCGTCATCAAGGGGAATTATACTTTTTATTTCTGCTTCCGTACATATACCATAAAAATCTGCTGCTGATGGCTCATCTACTCTTTCATCTTTTTGTATAGCAACAACAATGGTAGAGTTAGAAGCTTTGGCCGCACTAATAGCATCGATAGAAATGGGTCGTCCAACATCAATAATACAAGGAAAACCTGGAAATGCGACTAATCGTTGATCTTTAAGTGGAAGTATTGGAAGTTTGCGACCTTTTTCTGCCATGACTGAACTCCTTTCTATTGGATATTGTCATCAATATAATTTATTTCTTACCTTCAGTTAAAATTATTTTTCTACAAAAGTTATGTATTTGTTCTTGTCTATCATCATACAAAGCAAAAGCTATAGTACGAACAAAAAAAACTGGCAATTCATCAAAGTCTGTTTTATTAAGTAGCAATGCAAACTCTTTCTTTCTAACTCGCTGAGTATCCATTTCCCACTGCCAATTTCTTTTCTTTGGTTCTACTGTTTCTACATTCCATTTTTCCTCAAATACTACAAAGAAGTTTTTAGCAGCTGTCAAAATAGCTTCTTTTAATTGATATGCTTTAGTATATCTACTATAAAATTCTTTTGCTGACTCAATTATTTCCCAGTCAAAATCACAAGATCGCAAGTTATCTATTAACTGAGATTCAGACTGTATTTCACCTCCCTCGATAAATTCAACCATAGTTAAATAGTTCATAGAAAATTTCATACGATGACTTGCCAGATAATATGCGCTCTTTACCTTCACAAAAACTTGATCGTCATCACAACGCGCAACTATACCCTCGTCTTTCCAAATTTTTATTTCCTCTAGCAACTTGTGTGGGTCTCTTGGTAGATCATGTAGCTCAACCAAATTAAACTTAAAATCTTTAGCTATTTTTTCTACTTCATGCCATTGCCCAACCCGAAGATCGTCGTGTTTAATATAACCAAGAAAAATTAAATCTTCTTCTTTATATCGTATAACGACCAAGTTTGATGGAGCGACATATTCAAATAGCAAAGATCTGTCAGTCATAAACTTTGGATCCAATAATATTGGATATTTTATCTGTGCTACTTTCCTAAATCTTTCTCCATAAGTAATTTGTTCATCATTATCTTCGCCACCAAATAGGGTGCCCCTAGTTCTCATTATAACATTTTTATTGTATACGGAACGAATACACAAACTTCCATCATGTTTGTGGCTAAAATGAACTGTTCCACCATTTCTCAGTGCCTGTACTAATGCAGTAGTTTCATCTCTAAATTCGCCATAATTGCCAAACTTTTTCCAGGAACAAGAAACTACAAATCCGTCATCATCTACTACAACAGAACGCAAATACTTTTCATCACCCTCCCATTCCCAGAGATTTTTTCTTGGATGTACAAGGTGTAATCCATTTGCGCTTACTATTTTAAAATCGGATCTTACTTTGGATATATCCAACTTCATCTTTCCGTTTTCTATTGACCACATTTGTTTTCCCTTTATATTTACAGTTGTTTTCCCAAGTCAGTAATTTGTTATTTTTAATAACACAATCTAAAACTTTAACATCTCTTTTAGATATTTTGGAAGTCGGTCTAATATATCCATACATAATATCGTTTCTGTTGTATGAGTGTGGTAATCCTAATAGATGACCAATTTCATGTATTAATAATTGTAATAAGTTTTGTTTTGTTTAAATACAACAAAAATATCTGGTGACTTTACATTAGTTTGCCTTTAGTAGTTATAGTAATACACGACAAAATACAACTATATTTTCTTATATATATTAAGCTGTCAAACATTATTATAAATTGTAGAAAAACATATATTAACATTTTTTCTTGATGAATCTTAAAAATATCGAAACAAATTTTTTCGTTAGGAATCTTTGCGCAAAGATTCTATTACTGATTTTATTGTATTAATTTCATTTTCAGAATATAAACCATCTACTCTTATTTGTATTGTTTTCATACATTCTGCTTATGATATTCTATAAAAATTCATAATAAAAATCATTATGATAAATGGCGCATATAAATCTCCTAGCTTTTACTAGTAGCTTTCATTGTTTTAAGCTTTTTAGCTGTTATATTTTTGAATACTTTTGCAATATCTTGTGTAAATTCTGAAGACGGAGTGAATCCTTTTGCGCCGTAGCGCGCTATTCTTTTAATACATGTCGGAAGATTTTCTGTATATATAAAATTGAACTCTTTTTTTTCAAAATCATCTATGGCAGTTTTTGTATAGTAAATATCTTTTCCTTGTATAGCAAAACAACATATGGTGAAATCAAATTTGCCAAATATTTCTTCTATTTTGTTATAGAAATGTCTAGTTACTAACTGAACAATTACTCCGGATTTTTCTAAACTTATACTCCAATCACTAGTTGTAGTTTCAACAAATCCTTGGTTTTCAAATTCGGCTTTAGCATAATAAAGAAAATCCCATGATTTAAAAAATAAATCCCAATCTTTAATTTTTTCAACGTCGCCGGTATATAAAGCAAGCGCCGCGCCACCAGCAATCCAACAGTCAAGTTTTTGAACTGTCATAAGAACTTGGCGACTAATTGCTGGAAGAATATAAAGTGTAGATCTACGATTACGATAAAGATCGTCAAGATTTTCTTTAATTAATGTACCTATCTTATCTCCAAATTTTGCTTCGTCATCGTCAAATTTAAATGCTTGTCCAATAGGTAGTAAATTAAAATTTATTATGGGAGGCATTTGATAAGTCCTTTCAACAATATAACAAGTTTACCGTATGATAGATAGTTAATACTCCGTATATAAAGAGTACAAAATATCCGCCGACTCGAGCCAATTTAAATTTGGTCCAATACTTTGCAAACATATATGTTATGGCTAGACCTAGCATAATTTTGATTATCAACAGTGATAAGAATCCACCAGTAGCAATTATATAAGAAACAATAGGAGAACATTCTTCACCACCACAATTTTTAATTAATGTGTATGTAGAAATAACATCATAAATATTAAGAGCAAAGGTTATTAAGCCAACTATTATTCCTCTAATTGAATACTTTTCCATCTTCATCTAGCTCCTCTAAAGTATTTAATTCTTTACAAGCATCTTGATAGCCCATATTATATACTTCTTTAACAAGATGTGCTACCGCCATTTGGAACTTTTCACAGTTAGGAGCACCAAGAGAATCATGAACAAAATCAGACCATGATTCAATTAAATCTTGATATCTCCAATATGTTTCATCTTCAAGAATTGGGTTATATTTACTCATAATTAAGCTCCTCTAGCATTGCGGCATATTCTAACATAGCTAAACCTTGCTTCTCTGTAAAACCGGATTCTATAGCAATTTGTTTATATCTTTCTCTTAATATTTCTATTACCGCATCTTCCATAACCCAACCATCTTCAACATAGGTGTTAAGTTCTTGAATCGTTGGAGGCTTAACTTTAGAAGTAGCAGATAAAAGCTCGCTATACCTTTTAGGCCCCATAAAGAAAAGGGCTCTTCCAATTTCAAATGCTTTTTTGATTGCTGATTTTGTTTCTTCGTACATCTTACCTCCAATGTTTATCTTTGGCTGTTACTCCGTTAGATATAATACTAATTGGAACGCCGAATACCTCTTCGAAATATTCTGGAAAGTTTTCTTTTTCGATTTCTTTATATTTCTTAATTGGTGATACAATCTTAAGTCTATCGTGAATATCATTACTAGAAACAAAACAAGTAAGATCTTTTAGTTGGTTACCACCAACATAATAGTTTTCACAAACTTTAAATCTGCTATCCATCCTATCAAAATTTGTTAAGGCCACAGACTGAACAGCTGATTTTTCAACAGCATATTTTGTAAGTTGACAATCAAACCAACCATATCTAAACTCTTTTTGCCATTGATTATCAATATTGTGTTCATCTTTTGTCCAAGGAACGTCTTTAATTTCTGTTAGTAATGGCCCATATCCATGTCTATGAGAATATGGCCGCAATATACCAACAACCGCTTTCTCTTCAACATATTGTGAAGTAATATTGCACAACATAGAAAGCGCATATTGTGTATTTACTTTACAATTAGTGATATATGGTCTAAAACCTATATCTTTATCTAGCAATATTCCCTAAGACCCCTCAAAGATTAAATTATTATTTTTAACATCTTTGCTTATAAAATCTATTGTATCTACAACATTATATCTATTATAAAACGATTTATATATAGACATAACTTTTTCAATATTAAGATTAAGCATTTCTTGAAATAGCTTAGCAAGTATGGCATCATTACCGATAAGATTTGCTACCTTATCTAATTTGCTAAACCTAATGCTTTTAAGTTTCTGTTCTAAAAGTTTTGTGTTTGGAATGTCTTTAACTTGGACCGATGTTCCATAATCCCTACTAATTGCCGCAGCGCCAACACCCATTCCACAAGTACTTTTGCCAAATACTAGCGAGGTTATTCTTCCCATTCCTTTATCATATGGACTAATTATATGACAGTTCTCATCGATATAAATCATATCGTTTATTTCTCTATTAACTTTGGAACGAAAAATATCTTCTTCATACATTAAGGCTGATGGCTCTATTAACATATGTTCGCCAAGTACGGTTTTTGTACCATTTACAAACATACCTGAGCCAAGTTGTGCAAAAGTATGATGAAGACCTTCATTAGTAATAACATTATGAGCTGCTTGTGGCCCACCACTATATCTTACTATAGTGGCAGGTGCTAATTCTCTTGTTAAAAAATCTACTATTGTTCCCTTACCCTCATCACCAAAATGCAAACCAACTGTTACATAGATTTTGCCCATTTAAAATAGCTCCTAGATAGTATATTACAAGCTCGATCAAATGACTTACTTAAACATAGACCATCGCCAAACATGAATGTTTTATAACCCATCATTACCATTAAACCTATGTCTGTTAAATCTGATAAAGATGGGTGTTCATTATCGATTAAAGATTCTAGAATTCTAGATGCCAATATTGCATCTCTGTCTTTATCTATAATGGTTTTTAGATGATCAAAAATAGTCAGCTTTGATTCTGTGTTAATATACAAATCATCTCTGGCAGCCATCAATGTAACAGCTGCATTATTAAAACTATCAATCCAAGCCACTCCTTTTGGAGATTCTATCTTATCAATGATATCGTTAACAGGGTAATTATCTGACACCAATTTGATATCATCCCAGCATTCAACAAACGATAACATAAAATTTTTAATACCAATTTTTGCTGCCGCATCCAAATACCTCTTATCTTCGTCTGTTAAATAACCAATAATTTTCAAATTGGAGCCGTGAATATTAATGGCTTGCCCCGCTCCAACTGCACGCGGCGGCTGAGGCTCAACATATATTTTATTTTCACTTATAGCAATTATGGTAGATTTCTCATTGCCACGAAACCAAACAGTAGCAGGAAGATCAACTTCAACTTTATGATTTAGAACTATATCTCCATATGTTGGTACAGACCATTGTTCAATACGAAGTTGTCTTCCCTTTATGTCAAGCCAAAACTTCTTATCTTTTGTTACGTCAAGTATTCTTTTAAGGGTTTCTTCCTCGCCATATGGAGTTCTCATTCCAACATTAAATCTAACTTCGTTAATTAATGGATGAGTTGCAACCGTCCTAATCAATGGGTTTTGTGGCGGTGGTAACGTAGCAATGAGCTTTATAATTTTCTCCGTTAAACTTTATGTTTTTTTGGACCAGATGTCTTCCTCTTTGGCGCTGTAGCCAGACTCTTAGTATAAACATTAGCCTTTACCATAGCCGTGGTTGAGACATGAGTGTTTAACTTCTCAAGGCTCTTTGCTACGTCCTTAAGTCTTTTATCTGACTGAGTTCTATTAGGATCTGCACCAAGACCTTTAAGATCAGCAAGGTAAGAATCCAAGTCTCTCGACTCAGCAACCAATGCTATAGCTCCAAGCATAACATCTACTACCGCCTTTGGATCCTCAAGAACTAATACGTGTTCTTGTCCAAGAGCGTCGGTCCACTGTTTTAGAATTGTTTTATCTTCGCTAGTATAATTATATATCTTATGAATAAGGAATACATTATACTTATCCTTCAATCTCTTGAAAACATCAACACTATCTTGGCACTTTCTTTTAGACCAAATCTTTCTTTAATATTGGCAGCACTAATTTTTGTATAGAACCCCTCATCACCAATAAAAAACAAATATGGATTTTTCTTTTTATGAGTAAGTTCAACCATTTTATCATAAAAATAGGCAACCATTTCATACGATTCTCGGGCGCCACCACCACCACCCTCTAGATAAATCTTACCAAGCCACTCATCGAGGGCATCGCCTTCGGCGAAGTCACAAATTTAGATAGGTTCTCTATCACATGTGATATCACCAACAACAGCAAAACTAATAGATGGGTCTGGTAAATAGTTCTACAATTTAATCTGTCCAAAAAACATGGGCATCTTATCATAAATTACTTTGGCAGCAATACCCATTGAACCGGTGACATCCAGGGCCACCATGATTGGATTTTCTTTATCACAAGTTAGTTTTCTTTTTGTATCTAGAACTGCTTCATCAGCTCCATACGATTTACTAAAACCCTTATCTGCCGGTGCATCGCGGTATGTGTATCCATAGTAGGAGCAATGTTAGTAATTACTCGCATATTCTTATAAATAAATTCACAAAGACGCACATTGTCTTTGTCAGCACCTGCAACACTCAACTCACCAGTAGGCAAACAGAATGTATTCTGACAATCAATAGCCATCAAACAGATACGAAACTTATCCATAGCAGCTGGCTGGATGCTATGTCTTTTTGCCCACTCGCTAGCAGTCAATGCGAGCTGCTGATATGGAACCTGCCAAATTTCAGTAACCTTTTTTGGATCAAAATGTACTGGTACTGGAAGATCATATTTACTCATTTTCTTTCTCCTTCATCCTTTTTATTTCTGCAGCCGCCTCAAGAACTATTCGCTGTTCTAAATTGACTACAAAGATTTCACCAAAAGCAAAAACTCCCGCTGTAAGCCACCCGAAAGCACCAAATAGAGAGCTTAGATTTTCCATAAATCCCATGACTACAAGACACGTACAACAAACAACAAATACACCTAGAAGAACTCTTCTAATACTCAATGGCATTTTTATTTCTCCTATTCTTTAACATCTCTACCCATTACACTAATGCCCATACATTCTACTTCAAGTTCGCCGCTCTTAATTTTTTCTACTATTTATTGTGCCCTACTTTCAGTAGTATATATATCATACACTTCAAAATTTCCACTATAATCCAAAGTCATTATTAAATACACTCCTCATGTCTCACCGTATTTGTAGAATCTTAATCGTTTTTCTATCTACTACATATATTCCATTTTTATCTGGATATATATGGCAACCAGAATCAACAAAAGGTTCTGTATCTGGAAACTCTTTCGTTATTATAATACTTCCACCTACTGGTTCTACTTTAACAATACCATCATCGGTAGCACATAATAAAAAGTTACCAGCAGCACACTTTTCTCTTATAGAGCCTAACCACGAATTGTCACCATCTTTTGACTCAGCGTATTCTTTTATTGAACCATCAGATTTAATTATTAGACATCGATTTATTGTTTGCCCTTTCTCTCGAGTTGTTGTCAAAAACCAAACCCAATTACCCGCAAAATAGCAAGTTGCATCAATAAGCTGCCCAGGAATTAACGGTAAGCTTATGCTATCATTAATCCCACCACTATGGACATCAAATACAAAACCGGTATGAAGATTTCCGGCACGATAGAAACCAAATCCAAATTGAGTTCCAACCCAAAACAAAGTTTGATCTTTAAGCACAGAACCAATAAATTTCTGTCCAAGCAAATCACTCTTTACTAATTGTCCATCATATAGCCAATACTTATTATGTTCGTTAGTATCAAACAGTGGCAATGAACCAAAACAATCTACTACTGTTTTCTCTGGTTTTCTACCAGGAACAAGGGTAATGAATTGGCCACTATCACCAATCAAAGTCTCTTTACCTCTTATCCTAAATCTCATAGTCGGCTTGATATCTCCACATATTATAGACATATCGCCTTCTCTTTTAAACTCACCATTTTCATAATACAAATATTTCAAACCGTCGTCAAAAGTAGCGGCTGTTAAAATAATTCCTGAAGTCTGAAATATATGTATACAAGTTACATTTCCACGGACAGTTTCTTTTATTAAAGATGGAACAAAAGTAGAGCAGTTTGGACACACATTTTTAGCGTGCATCGTACCACAATTTGTACAATCGGTCCAACGCAAATTATCCAATAGTGTGTTTGGAAATTCTCCACGTTTGTCTTCAACAAATAGTTGATGAAAATAATGCAATAAATCGTCGGACAAAATGTTATAGTGAGTTGCTGGTTTGGGATACTTAACTTCTGGATCAAAGACAGTGATACGTTTTAATGGCCTGATTGCATGATTTATTCTTTTTGCTGGATCGGGTTGCCTTTTTCATCTCTCTTTGGATTCTTTTTCATCTTCCACCCATTCGATATTAATTTGCTATTAAAAGGGCTGGCGCCCCCAATAGAGCCGAGGAAAGACCAAATACAGTATCTTCTACCAAAATTATTTGCGATGCCTCTAAGAGGCGTATTCGCGGTTTAACAAGCTATTCTGTTTTTATGGTTCTTGGGGTTTCCATTCGCCAACCTTGCCGTGATAGCTTTTCAGCGCTGGAACCTGTACAAGTTCCATTTCCGGGTACCTTAACGCAGTAAGTTTATTTCCAAATACACAACCAGTATCAATACCAGCTGTTTTATTTTCAAGTCTGGCTTCTAATCTTGGTTCGTGGCCATAAACTATAAGTGGAGAATTTGAATCACAAATCCTTTTATTAACCCATTCAATTCTATTTGGAATTCCAAGATCCTTGTCCATGCCAGCACTTGGACCAAATAAACAAGTATCACGGCAGCGTTTTGAAAAGCCACTCTCTTTTAATAAATGATCCTTAAAACAAGCATGAACTACCACTAACTTTTCGTCATCTAGCTTTAGAAATAGAGGGAGAGAAGAAAAGAAATCAACAACTTCCTCTTTAGTTATCGTTGTAGAATTCTCAATTTCCCTTGCTGTGCCATCATCACCATGTGTAAGCATGACTGGATTTCCTTTTGACCAACGCGCAATTTTTGAGTCATGATTACCTAAAACAGACATAGCGTATCTTTTATTAATCATATCGCGTACTAAGAAAATTACAGCAAGTGAATTTGGACCTCTGCTGACTAAATCTCCAACAAAAACTGCTATCCTTCCTGTCGGCGGCTCAAAAGATAAGCCGTCACGTAAATATCCCAGTTCTTCAAATAGTTGACATAACTCCGTATAACAGCCGTGGCAATCACTAATGATGTCCCATCCAAGCAATTTTATTATCCTTTTTATTAATAATTTTTATATATAAATAAGGAGTTCAAGAATGAAAATAACAGATCTAGAATTACAGAAACTTTGTAATAGATACAATGAGGGAGCAACCTATACGGTACTCAAAAATGAATTTAATCTAGATATGGCAACTATTAAATCTTATCTACAAAAATCTAATATAAATTTCCGCTCCCGTTCGATTTGTAGTCGTCAATATAAATTAAGAGAAGATTTTTTTGATGAAATTAACATACAAGAAAAAGCATACATGCTTGGTTTTCTATATGCTGATGGAAATAATGATACAAAAGGAAATCGTATAAGGATTAATTTAAGCAATAAAGATAAATATATTCTTGAGAAATTTGTGGAATTAATATATTAGAATCTCGCCCGCTTCGTCAAATCCCAGAACACATCGATTCAAAAGGGAGAATTAGACGCGAATTATGGGAGCTTACAATAACTAATAAACATATGAGCAATGTTCTAGATAATTTTGGAATGGTCGCAAAGAAATCTCTAATATTAAAATTTCCAAGAAATTTAGCAAAAGAGATGTTGCCACATTTTATTCGTGGATACAATGATGGAGATGGTTGTATAGAAATTAGAGAAAAGAACCAAAGTCGCGTAGAAATACTAGGAACAAATGATTTCTGTAATTATATAAAATTTTATATAATGGAGAATTTCCATATTAAATCCTATATTAGAAAATATAAAAAAATATTTAAATTAAGTATCAATGGATCTTATACTATTAAATTTTTAGATTGGATATACAATAATTCAAATATCCACCTCGTGCGCAAATATAATAAATATGTAGAAGCAAAATCATTAAAACAGTGGCGGTACAAAAAAAGTTTAATAAAAAAATGTTCTATATGTGGAGACAAGCACTATGCTAAAGGACTATGTCACTACCATTATTACCGTAATAAAAGATTAAATATTAAATTCCCCATATAACTTCTACACATTCTGGACATCTACAGCACTTGGAAATCTTTTCCCCGGTGCGCCACACTTTTTACAAGTGTCGCATTCACTACTTAAATTTAATTTTACTTTTTTAATAACTCTAATCTCGTGTATATCCGGTCTTAAACCAAATACTCTACCTGCCGAGTAATCAAACACATAAACCCAAATCCTAGGGTCGTTTAAACAGTCTGGATATTTATCACAAGCCTCATCTGGCGAAAAAACTAAACCTTTACCACCATGATAAAACGACACTTCGTCGCTCTCATCGCATTCGAAATCACCTATTTTGTAATGATACATTTAAATTCCCCATATTATTTCACCACAATTGGGACATTTACAACACATACGAATTTGCTCACCAAGCGTTCCACATTTTTTACATACATCGACAGTGTTAATTTGGTTGCTATTTTCATCTACTAATTCTAATACTTGTATAGATTTAAGTTTATCAAAAGCGCCGTAAGCTGTACCATCCCAATTGAGCCACAACACAAGTATTGTTTCTTTGAACCACGCAACTACGTGTTCCATATGTGGTAAAGTAGGTCTCATATCTTGTATAGTTAATATTTCTCCACTATGAACATGAAATGGACTAGGCTTTTCACAATAATAATTTACTTCTCTAAGCCATTTTTCACTAATCCTAACTCTGTCTCCAATTTTTGGGACCATTATAAAAACTCATTTCATACAGCTTGGATTAGTACAAATATCATAAGAAGTTGTAAAGGCCCCAGGCACATGTTTGGTTGGTGCTCCGCACCAATAACATGTAGTTCTGCCATCATTATTCTTTGGTTCTGAACCGGCAGCCGCAACTGGAGGCGCAGACTTATTCTGTGGTTCATCATCAAAATCAAACATTGCTGGAGTTACTTTAGTAACCCAAGATTTAAAAACATCAATACCATTAACCTGGCCAGTTTGATTTACGGTAATATGATGTATATAACTTCCATCTGTAAAATAAACTTCATATTCCGCATAATTAGTAGATGTAAGTTTCTTTAAATCAAGCTTCATAATATTTAATTTAACACCTTTAAGGTGTGCTAAATTTGGAAAGTTTCTTATATAGTTATCTGTAAGTTCTACATCAAGACCTTGTTTTGGAAGCATCTTACTCCTCCTCAAAATTGAACGGCAAATCTATATATTGATCCTCGACTTCTTTTGCCTGTTCAATTATTTCATCAGCATTAATTTCATGCATATCAATAACACCATTAACGGACGCAGCCAGCATTAATTAACTTAGCAACGGCGGCCACAGTATATCCAGTAGCTTGTTCTATAGCAGAAATATTATTATCGTAATCATACTCCAAATAATAATAAATTATATTTTCTCTACCGTCATTATATTCAAGCTTAAATAATAATGAGATAATATCTGGATTATCTACACTAACTGTTCTCTAAGAACATCAATCGGTTTATTTCGTATCAAAATATATTTTTTTATATAACTCCAATGACCAGATAACACAGAGTTTTATAACTCAAATTATGAATTGATAATTTGTTAGTTATAATAGAGAGTCCACCAGAAGTTCTGGCAGCTTCCAAAATTCCAAGACTGGGTACAAATATTTTTTCAACTCCAGTTAATATTGGATATTTTACTACTTGGCTGTTTTTAATTTTATAAGCAACTCCATAATAATTCTTTAATCACTCCTACTAAATAAAATACTTCTATATAAGAGAGGTGGTTTAGAGAATTTTAGAAGGCCGTCATAATAAATTTTAATATTGTGTAAAATATCATAAATTTTGTAGCTAAAGAATAAATAATTCTGGGAGACAAGCCACGATCTGGTATAATTGATATACCTTTTTCTTCTGTGCTTAAATTATAACGGAATTGCTCGCGAACAATCTTAGTAAGCCACCGAGGTCAACCAGATTCTAATACATTCTCCAGTAACTTGTAAATTATATTTTGTCGGAAGATAATTTATTACAATATCAAAAGGCGTCAGCTTATCAATACAATTAATGTATTTAATACGATTATCTGTAATCATATTATTACAATAATAATAATAATAATAATAATAATAATAATAATAATAATAATAATAATAATAATAATAATAATAATAATAATAATATCTATTGTTTCTAGTAAATAATTAAGTATTGTTTATCCTTTGACCACCAATAATAATATACATAACATTATCCTTTATATGTAAACATCTTCTTTTAAATCTTCTAGGTATTGATCTACTATTTCTTCAGAAGTCATGTTTGGTGTTATATTTCCATTTAATAACCATCTATCAAACATTTGTTTAATCTTACCAACTTCCGGGCCAGCACTCAAACCAAGTTTTTCCATAATAACAGTTCCGATACCACTAGGAAGCTTTGGTCTAAGATCTTCTTCTTTAATTTCTGTAAGAGCTTGTCTCAATAAAGTTACATGAGCATTCTGTCTCTCTAATACCTCAGGCCGTTTAGAAGAACAATCTGCTTCAAAGAGAGAAACCAAGTCCATGATATTACAGCCCCAAATTTCACACTCTCTAATTACTCTCCTCAATGCGCTTATACTTACTGGAGGAGTGTTTCTCCGCGTAACTGTATCACCAACGCGCTGATGTAAAGCAACCAAACCTTTAATAGATCTCCTCTGATCGTTGCTCATCTTAAATCTGCGAGCAATTCCTTCTACCATTTCTGCCCCAAGAATCTCGTGCTGAAAGAAATGAACTTCGTTATCCTTTTCAAATCGAGTTTGTGGCTTGGCCAAATCGTGCAACAACGCAGCCCAACGAACATCAACAGCCTTTGATGATTTTTCTACAACTGTAAGAGTATGTAACCAAACATTTTTGCTGATGAGTAAAGATCCTCTAATTTCCATAGACAAAGCAATCATCTCTGGAATCATGTAATATAATAACCTAGAGTGTCTCAAATATTCAATAGCTAAACTAACGTTTGCGCCAACTAAGAGTTTATTCATCTCTTCTAACCAGCGCTCTCTGCTTATGTTCAAAATATTTTGGGCATAATTCTTTATAGCTTTCAAAGTTTTTTCTTCTATTGAAAAACCCAATTGAGAAATAAATCTAATAGCTCTAAGCATCCTAAGCGGATCTTCAGCAAATCGTTCATAAGGATTACCAGTAGCTTTGATTAATTTATTCTCAATATCCTTCTTGCCACCAAAAGGATCAATTAAAGTCCCATCGTTATCTTGGGCAATAGAATTAATTGTGAAGTCTCTTCTACTTAAATCTTTATTTATATCTGTAGAAAACGCTACATCTGGATGACGGCCCGCTGTTAAATCTCTGCGGTGAGTAGTAATTTCTATTTGTTTATCTCCAATAAATGTAGCAATAGTTCCAAACTTTTCACCGATAGGATAGTGTTTAAATCCGCCAGAAGTAAGAAGCTCTTGTGTCTTTTCTGGAAGAGCATCAGTAGTAAAGTCGTAATCTTTAGGTGGAAGCTGTAGTAAAATATTCCTAACGCTTCCTCCAACATGATAAAGCCTAAAACCATTTTGTTGGAATATTTCAAATAGCTTTGTAAACATTCTATCTCCTATTTCTGTACGTAAATTTCAGGTGAAATTTTCTCACATCCTAAATAGTCAGGACCGTATACAGACCTTATAGTTTTATTTTTTCAAAATATTTAAGATCTTTATTAACTAATTTCTCCACAAAAAGTTTCTTCAGTCTTGCGTTTTGTTAAGATTATAGATTTGTAAATAGGACGCCATTATAAATTAGATCAACATCCCAAGGTTACCGGCAGTGCAATCAGTAAGCTTAACCATACCATTATTAAGCTCCAGTCCACAAAATTAAAAAAAGTTATGGTATCAAAAAAACGAGATAAATTATAAGTATCAAAAAGAAAAAAATAACAAATTTCGTAGAGAAAATTTACCAACAATGTGTCACTATATACAGATTGAGAGACGATTTAAAAATACTTTTATAAGATTTTCCAAAAATGGAAAAATAAAAATATGTAAGAGAAAATATGGAATTGATTATGAGGATATTTCAATTATATTGATCCATATCCTATGACAAGAAACGAGTGGAATATAGATCATATAATTCCATTATCATTTTTTTACTTTGACGATTCAGAATAAGTCAAACAAACCTTTGTCCAGAGAATCATAAATAATATCTCAAAATAGACAATATTTTAAAAGAAGATCACATAATAGAATATTGGCCCGCCATTTCGGGCGGGCCAATATTATTCTATTGACGAGATTGACGCTTACGTGTCCTCCAAGCTTTCTTTGCTGCTTCACTACGTTTCCTAGCCTGTTCGCGCCTAGTTTCCCAAGCACGAATAGCTGCTTCATGACGAACATCAGACTTATTTATCTTATGATTAGAACCCATTTATTCCTCCTATAAAACAGTTAATATATTTGTTGTTTGGCTAATATTAGTTAATACCATAATTATTTAATAACTCAATTAACTCCCTGTGTTTTACATCTCCTTTCTTACTATTAGAATAATATTTTGCTCCTATTATTAAACCAATAATAAGTAACAAAACTAAGAAAAGTCTGCCCCATATGGATTGATCCCTATCAATACAATATGGACATCTACTAGCCATTAAAGGAATTTTTCTAAAACAGCTTATACAGTATTTCATTAATTAAACCCATATTTATAGACCAATTCTCTTTCTCTTTTTCTTCGTATTTTAATTTTTCTTGGCCTTCTTTCATGTGACCTTCAGCACGCTACATTCAACCGATAGATCATCTAAAGTATCCGCACATAAATCCTTTATTTTCCTTATTACTTCATCTTTCATTATTTTGTTTCCATCTCCTCATAAGGATCAATTACAGCAACAACACTATCGAGTGGAATGACCACTACATTTTGAGGAAGTTCAAAACCAATTGGAACACCATCTTTGCGAACAAAGAGAATTTCATCATCTACTTCAACAATTGATTTACATTCCTCGCTTGGCTCTGCCATTACTTTGCCTCTAGCAAATTCTGAATCTTCTAATACATGAATTTTACCACCACTCTTTGGCGGAACAACTTCAGAAGCTACAATAAGAAACCTACCAACACTATGATAAAACTTCATTCTCTCCTCCTAATTTTCCAAATCGACATTTAAAAAACAGAGAGCATTCGCAATTATAGATATCATGTTTGTATTGATATCATTTAATCGCATAACACACAATAGACTTTTATTACCAAAGACTTTATGTATATTATATATCTGCGATATAATACTTTGCTCTTTGAAGACAAAGAATGGACGCAATTCTACATCGTCTAGAACAATACACATATATTTTGCATCCGACTTAATACCATGTTGTATCCAATTCTCAATATCACTCTCTGTTGGGTTTGGTATCTTTCTCATGTTCATTTTCTTTGTCCTCTGAACTAACAACCTCATCTTCTAATTCTTCATCCAAGAGACTTTCTCCAGGTCCACCATCCATCCAAAAAGGTATATTATCTTCGGCTTCATCTATATAGTCTTGAGTAGACATTTTATGTTGCCGCCGCTCTCTTTTATCACAATGAATCCCAGCTTTGCCGTGAGGTTGTTGTGTATCTCTACTAGCCTTCTTCAGAGCTTTTATTCTGTCGTACTTCCTTGTCTTTGCCATCTTGTTCTCTCTCAGGATTTAAAACCTGCTGTAACCATTCTCTTCCGGCATCACTTTGAAAAATTGGGGCAGCCTCATATACCCAGCGTTTCCTTATAACAGGACCGTGTTCGGTTTCTACCTCAATCTCTTTGCGAAATGTAACAATGCCATTTTTAAATTCTTCTTTATACGTTGACCAATTAATTCCAGTCTCTTGAAAAAGTATCTCTTGTCGCTCTTTGGAATTCAATTTATGTAATGCTTTTCTTGCTGTACCACGACCAATCTTTTTACCAATCTCATAATAGGCAGCACTACTAATTGAATTTTTTACACAGTCTTGCTGTCGCCAAATAAGATTATTTACAACTTCAGTCATATTTGGCATGGCACCAATTCTACAATCAAAGTAAGCTACAGGTGGTTTCTCCATAGTATCTAGCATACTTCTCATAAAAGATGCTGTAGCCATACTTGCAAGAATACTGTTCATCTTTAGGATGCGATTATCAAACCATGGAGTAGTCTCTTCCGATTGGTCGGTTCTTATAACAAGTGTAATTTCATCAGACTGGGTATATCCAATCATACAACCCTGAATATTACTAGCAATAGTAGCTACTGTTTCTGACATCCAGGTTGAAAACTTTTGGTCAAAAGGCTTATCAAGCTTTAGATTTTTAGTGAAGTTATGAAATCCTTTTCCATCTAGGCGAGCTATAATTGGGGCTCGTGGAAGAAGTTTATAATTGTAAACCTCTTCATAAGATTTCATACGAGTTGATAGGTTCACTTATTTTTTCCTTTCATTTGGATTAGTATGACTCCCCCAATTTTGATGTACAGATCTATGATGTTCTCTACAAAGAGTAATGCCATTTTTAAATTCTGGATCTAACAACTCACTTTGCGTAATTAACCAATTATATTTTTCTTGCTCATCTATAAAAGACTTATCTTTACATAAGTCTTTTATTATTATAACAACTGGTTTAATATGATGAGCATCAATTTTATTTTTAGATCCACATACTCTACATTTCCACTCATCTCTTACAAATACATTATAATACCATTTACAAATTTTATTAAGAAAATACTTGACTCTTCTTGTAAGAGATGCTTTGCCGCCCTTCCAAGCAGTTGCGTCATGGCCAACTTTACCAATACGAGATTTAGACATCTTGGCGCGAGTTTCAATAGAATGTTTTTTACCAAACATCCCATTTTGAGAGCCACTCATATCAATATTTTTTCTTGCCTCTTTATATTTCTCGCTACATTTTATTGCTTCTGAGTGCTCTTTTCTTTTATTTTCTGTCCAAAACTCCTTACAGCACTGAGGTTTTTTACCTGCTATTTTTTTAGATATATCCGAAAGTTTTTTCTTGTGCTCGTCCGTCAATTGCCTTTTAGGCAGAATATTTATTTTACATTTAAGACACAAATGCCTGCCATTTTTTCTTAAATTTACTTGAGCAGCAGCATATAGTATTTTAAATTCTTTGTTACAATTATCACACTTCACTAGAACTTTTTCTTTATTTCTATAAAAAAGTTCTTCTTGTCCGCTTAAATATGTCATTACTGATCTCCTCCATTTGCCTAATGTAAGGAGATTAATAGATTTTTAAGACTTCATTCTTTCGCCGAGAGAACATCGCTCCATATTTACTCCTCTGTTTCAGACTTCTTTTTGTAAAGATTACCCACTGTTTCTTTTACCTTTTCTATTATTCCAGAAGCCTTAACCTTAGCAGCCCACTCTGTTGCTCGACTCTGAGACCAAGTGTATATGTCCTCGTAGTCGGAATCATTACCATTACCAGTCATTGTGCCATAACGTTTAAGATTTTCTGCAAGTAAGAACATACTATATACAATTTCTTTTGGAGATAGACCTAGAGACATCCCAGTCTGAACCACAATCTGCATAATTTCTCCAGCAAAACTAGTTATAATTTCTTCTTCAAATGGGATTTCCTTAACCTCTTGTGTAAGATCTTCGAATATAATTTTACTCATTATTTTCTCTGTTGTATTTTTTCAATTGTTTTATTTTTAAATAAATTTCTTAGATGTTTTCACATCTTTTCTATATACTCGTCATCTTATTTTTCATACAAAGAGTTTTCAAAGAATAGCATCTCTTTATAATACATATATATATCGTATTAGTTACAACTTCTTGAGTAATGTTTACTATTTTATTATACAGTTTTAATATAGCGCTTTTGTTGAGTTTAATATTGGGATATATTTTAACGTTTTTTTGTTACCCATTTTCGTTAATTACAGCATATATCATATCAGTTATAATCTCACAAATCCTAATCTCGGTAATATCATGATCAAGTTGATATTCTAAGATTCATATTATCTTTAAAAACCAAATTGTATCTACTTTATTTAAATGGTGTGTATATGAATGGATACTATATTATTGTTTGTGATGTATAATTTCAGTACTTCGTAAATTATAACTTATTCCTTCGAGTGAAGAAATTAAACGGTTTATTTATTCATTGTTTTCGAAGTCTAATGAGTTTCTTTCTAACACCATTATATTTTGTTCTGTGTTTATAATCAAAATTTCCATTTAACATTTTATTGATTATTGATTGGCACAGACCATTTTTTTATCTATATTTACTTGAATTTTTGTCTTTTAAAAACCTTTCTTAGTATTTCAAGCTGTTTGTTTATAAGCTTCGTATTCTAAATAGATGTTGAGATCTATTCAACGATTTCTTGGCAAATTTAAACATCTCTATTGGAAATCTTCTTTGGTGTGTTTAGACCAATAATTTAAGCATAGTGTGTTCACCACGATTAAGTACATTAAAACTTAGATCAATGGGAAGAAAAAGTTGTTTTTAAAAAGTACTATTAATAATTAACAATAAATTCAGTTCCTTCATCTTTTATATCCGGTGTTTGTCTTTCAATTACCAAAACTACAAATCGCATAGGCATTTTTAGATCTTTATATCTACCACAAAATGGAGCTGAATTAATTACTTTCCAAACACCAGATAATTCTAACTCTTGTACAAACTTGGAAGGTATAAGCTGTTCGTATTCTTTTTTTGTTATATGCCTTCCACCAACAGAAACTAAAACAATAGCAGCACGGTCTAACGCCGTTCGTTTGATCATCTTAGCAATATATTCAATTCTGGGAGCAGACAAGGATTCCATTAAATCTAAATCAAATACGTTGAAACGATTCTTGGTAGTTTTAAGATAATCAAAAATATCAATTTGCTCAACTCTTACATTTGACTTCTTAACAATAAACCTATTAAGATCTCTCATATAAAAAGCCATATTTTGTTCGCGCTCACATGCAACCACAGAATTGTAATTCTGTGCCACATGTACTAATTGATTAGCTGGAAGACCCACATAATTCGTATCAACATTATATAGAAACTCATGTATATATACTTCAAATCTTGCATACATTGCATCCTTTTCATATCGCGATTGTGGATCTAAATCATCTCCAATAAATCCAGAAGAAGATATTGTTGATCTAGAACCATTTTTAATAGAAGCAAACATACTAATAAGTGTTCCAGGAGTACGACTTATGCCGTGATTTTTAAGTAACCATTTGGTTGCACGATTTGCCCAATCTTTTCTCCCTTCGCGCTTAGCTTGAACATATTCATTATAGATGCTAAAATTAACTAATCTAAGATGAGAATTATAGCATGTAAAGTTATCAATTTTTGGAGTTAATTTTTCTTGGATAGTGGGCTCATCCATTTTTATTCCTTATTCGTAAAGAACAAATACAGGATTTAGTAAAACTTTTATTACTGTACTCTTCTTTGTTTCAATGAATTCAATTTTTTTATAGATATGAAAACCTTTTGTATCTATCATTTGATGATGGCCACAAATCTCATAAGAGATATCTTTACTCGTACAAGGTACACATTTGTTATTATAACATCTATATCCAACAAAATTAATTGTGTCCATACGAGACACAGTTGTTAGAACAATAGGGCCTTTAATTCCATCTTTCCAAGCTTCATAACCAAAGTCTGGATGAAATATCACCAATTTATTATTCTTAAAAGCTTCTTCTAATTCTGTATAGGTTAGTGGATTCATTTCTTAATCCTTTATAATACTATCTATTAAAATTGTTGTTCTATTGCTGGTCACCAAGAACATACAATAAATATCTATAATTAATAGATTTTATTAAATATTATATTTCATATTTTGTAAGATAGGAGTTGAACCTACAACGAATCCTATATAGGCTTGTATCTACCCAATTATATCCACTTACAGTTATCATGACCATTAAGAATCGTATTTTTAGAAATCATATTTCGTATTGTAACCAAGAAGCGTACTGGCTAGTTCGGCAGTCGCATCATCGGCAAGCTCCTCTGTAGGAATGATATGAACAGAAGTTGAAGCAATCTGGATCTGCGTCTGGTTTGATTCACAACGAAAAAGAAGGTTTGTCTTCATCTGTGATCTCTGGTCTTTGTTATACCTGCCTTGGCAATAGGCATTAAACAATGCTTCTTTTATCTCATCGCTGCTCTTAATCACATTCCAATTGGAAACGATAAAGGTCTCAATGCGCTGCTTTCGCGAAGCTTTCGATTGTGTTGCTGGCGTTCTCATGTTATTTGCTACCTCAACTTTCAAAGTGTTAATGTCGGACAAATCCTTGTCCTTAATAAGATCCATTACTTTAGTCGCAGTTACTTTGATACCCTCAGTCTCAAGAAGGGTATGAATACATCTTGCTACTTTACGAACTTGTCGAACATCATTACTCATTGTTATCTTCCTTTCTTTTATTAATAATATTTGACGGTACATCTAATTTTTTAATCAATTTAAAACAAACAGTCCACTCTGAAAAATCTTTATTTTTTTTCTACACTTATAAAACTTTTCGTAGTCTTTTCTTTTCTACATTTGACACATATTTTCATACATAATAAACCTCCATTAGTATTCCTTAATTTAAAATACTCTTTTGAAAATTTATATAATTCCAACTCTCGTCAATTATTTTAACTAAAGTATCCTTGCCCCAAGTGCTTTCCCAGACATACATAATAGATCTACTAGGGCGGTAGTTATTCAAACACCAAACAAAGCATCATTGAAAATTTCTAAATGTTACTTCTTTATTTTTCTTATACATAAAATAAATTTTTTTATAAGCTCAATCGTTTTTATACCATTAATTTTATCCATATATCACCGTTAATTAATTTTTAGATCTTCTATAGATAATTTATTAAATCTATATTTAGCATATGCTCCGTCTATTTGATTGTAATATTCTGGCGTTTCTTTAATCCATTTTACCCAAATAAATTCAAGAGAGTCAACTAGGCCAACCCTAGATATTAATTGTTTGTATAGTTCTGGAAATTCTTTTTCGCCATCAACACATATGGCAAGCATGCCTTTATTAACTCTATTACCTTTACTTGGCGGCAAAACAACTTTTACTACATCTCCAATGACAAAATTGTTATTACCAAATAAAAATTTTACCAATATGTTTTTCAACATTCCTCCTCAAAAATTTCTTTAAACTCGCTTGCTGTTAAATGGCACCAAGAAAATTCATTATCTTTTAGAAATAACACGGCATATACATCAGACTTAGGTCTACATTGAAGTAATTCTCCTTCAATATAGCCAATAGCATATTGTCTAATTATATTTTGAAATAGTATTATGGTATAATATCTACAAGTAAAAAGATTAAATCTTCGCCAGCGATTCCACGAAAAGGCGGAAGATGTTAACTTTGGAATCATATTAAAGCCTTTTAATAATTTTTTATACTTCTCTTTTATCAATTCCATAAACTTATATAAGTAAATACAATTTAATTATTGCTTTATTTAAATTTTCTTTATAATATTTATACTTTAATAAAAAAGAAATTAAAAATCTTCGTGCTATATATTCTCTACCCAACTCTTTAAGCATCTTATAAGAAAGTATAGTTGCTAAAAAATCTAAACTCTTCTGTTTTTAGATCAGACGAAAGCTCTTTAAAAATCAGCACATACGAATACAAATTTATCATACATTATAGTATAGTCTAACCAACTCCAAGAATTTTTCTAAGCATCACAATTTTCTAATATGTAGTATCATTTTTTTATTATCCTTTTCAACAAATAAACATTTAATACCTGTATTCATGACTCAATCTTTCTTATTTCTGGTAATTCTAAATCGTTAACTACAACCTCGCATTCACATAAAAACCAGAAGTTGGTTCCGTCCAACTGGACCCAGGCAAGATGATCATTATCCAATTCTAATTACTATCCCATATTTTGACTTAGAAAATGATTTAACTCTCATACCGACTACAAATTTATCTTCTTTTAGATCACGAATTCTCATTAAATGTTTATCTCCTATTTATGAATCTCCCAAGAAGAATCATCTGCCTAAAATTTACAACTAGTTTTCAATGATAATGGTATATTATCGTCGAAAATAACATTAGCCTTTGGTATATCGAAAATATACATTGAATAAATTTTTCCATATCTATCGCCATTTTAACTATTGTACCAATATTAAGTTCATCGGAAAGTAAAAATCTAAGCGATATAGAACTTGGACGTATCATTTGTAATTCAATTCATTTTCGATAATATCTTAACCATCGCTTGATATAGTATTTTTCATATCAAAATTATATACATCAACGCGCTTATACATTGATACACGAACATCATCTTCGTGATAAATAAAATACTTATGATGTTCAGTAAATATAAACCATAAATCTTGTGCTTTCATAGCAAAAGCATTATCGTAAAATTGAAAAGAGCCCTCATGTACATGTACTAATTTAACTGAATAGTTAAATCTTTCATCGTCAGAAGATAAATCTGTATCAATATTATAGACAATTTCATTGGCTTCTTTAGCTATCATTAGTCACATATCCTTTTATATCTATAAATAAAAACTTCATCATCTCCATAACACAATGATGCTCAGTATATACTATACATCAATCTTCAACTTATTAAACGTTTGTAGATTCAAAAAATAAGTTGGTTCCTTCTTCATGAACTACATGTACTACATAGCCATGTAGTGGCAACGATATTTACAATATCCTTCCTCATCTCTACCCAAATAATTTTAATCTGCATTCCTATTAGCAATCTCTAAAATCTCTTTATAATTCATATTAAGACTCGTCTTCAACAATTCCTAAAACATTTATAGAATCATCTAACCACACAAATAAATCTTTATTTTCTCTGGAACACGGCCATATAGATTTATCAATTTCGCCATTTACTTCCCATGACCAACCACTCTTATCTTTATTATAAAATACAGGCTTATTTGTTTTATTATCAACAGTTCCGCCATGATCTATTATTTCAATATTACTTGGCACATCTAAACCAGCATCTATTGCATGTGAAACTGTACCATAATTTTGGTCTACATCCCAGTGTAATTCTGTAAATAAAAATCTAGAACCAAACTTTGTTCTAATACCAATAAATCCTTTATCTCCGTCCCATATCCCAAAAGATAAATTGCGACTATGTATCTTATATAATCTTCCTTTAATTAACTTATCAGTAGTTGGTAAATCTTTATTACGCTCCACTTATTACTCCTAATATCCCATTTCAAATTCGTGTGTCATTTCGCGAGCAGATTGTCTAAGTCCACGTATATGCTCGAAGATTTTATCTCCAAGTTCTTTTGTCATCTTATCATAATCTGGACAGGGCACAACTCTATCACCGCCACATTCATAACATTCTACATCATACATCCCAGAGAAATATCCTTCTCTTTCCTCATCATCCCATTCAGACCATTCGTCTTGAGTTATTCCATGTGAATCAATTGAAGGATTTACGTGGGTTCCTTTCCCATGGCAAGTTTCACAAACTTCAAACTTAAATGGAATTTCTACCTCTTCGTCAAAAAATCCTTCATCGTCCTCGTCACATAATTCAACAATAGCAATCATTCTTTTCTTATCTAAACTCTTATACCAATTCTCTTCATTGGCTACAACATCTCTGTGGTCCATTAAATTACCTTTCACTTTTAATAAATAGCAACCAATTCTTGAACTTTGATTCTGTTGTCAGCTTTTACAGAAATATTTCTTTGCACTGAAAACGATATTATTTTAGATGCATCTTTATAAAGATCTCGCGTTACTTCCAGGTCATGATTACTTATAAATACTATTGCACCTCTGGCACGAGCAGAAATGGCACAAGATCATCTATCGTAAAATTTTCTCCAGAATATTTTGTAAATCCGTTTTTATTTATTCACACTGAAAACCCAAGCAGCTTGCTGCCGAGCAGTTCACATATTTTTTTAATATTTCTCCTTAGATAAAAGATCAAAAGCACCAGATTAACTGGGGATATAATTTCTACTAACTTCCCTTCTGTGGGCTACCTAATCTCTTCTGTACATATTTCTCACCCTCATCTGCAACTTTTTCAACTACAGCTGCATGTTTCTCACCTTCTGAATCGCCAGCAGACTTTAAATATTCTTTAGTGATTTTTGCATGGTCCTTCGCCTTTTTAAACTCTTTGCCCGCTTCATCAGCATATGTACGACTAATTTTACTCATAATCTTCTCCTTGTCTAAATAAAAATTGAACCCAATTACTATAAAATTTTTCAGCACCAAAAAATGTTTTAAATAATTCTTTAGTAATTATATTTAAATCAATTCTATATTCAACAGAATACATATTCTTAATCTTTTTGATTAATACATCTTGTGATTTATCGATTCTAGTATAAGCAATAATCATACAATTCTGATTACTCCTTTCTTTACCTAATAAATATAAATAATAAGTGAAGTTTTTAATTTTATGTTTTAATAGATAATTTATTATAAATTGGTATATCAACAAGTACAAATATCTGATTACTAATTATTTCAATATAAATATTCATTTTAATAAATATAAATAAGTATTATATTGTATCATAAATTAAATATTAAATATAGTATTTATTATTTTTTTTAGAATAAGTTATTTTATTAATCATTTACTATAATACTAGTTTACAATTTTTACAATTAAGGCTCAATCATAATTTCCAATAAATAAATTTAATTTTTATAACAACTTGTACCATCCATCATTCTCTTCCAGACAAAAGATATAAATTGTTAATTACTTTGAAGCTTAAACGACCACAAAGTGTTGAACTATATGTTGGAACAAGAGGACGAATAACTATACCTTCTCGTTGCTGATCTGTTCCTTCATATATTCCTTCAGCTCGTTTAATCCAGGTAGATAATGGACTAATTTCATTACCTACTATTATGGACTCGATTGGAACGGTACGAAGTTTATTCGCTTCACAAAAATCTAACATATCATTAAGACCAAAATATCTGCCCTTTTTAATATCAAAAATATCAAACACAAATAAATCAAGTTCAAGAAGTCTCAGTCTATTTTGCTGAATACCAGGACCAGCAATTTCGCCCTGAATAGCTACCATTTTATCTTTTAATACTTCTTGTAGATTATATTTTCTAGCCATCTTCCAATAGATATTTGTTTCATTATCTCTCTTTTTCCAATTACGAGAACATGCACAGAACTCATTATCGTAACAGAATGTGCTAGAAGTTCCATCTACTTTAATACTAACATAGTACGAGCCAGCAGATCTAAGTTCGTCTAAAAGTCTAGGTTTGCTTTGTAAACGAATCTCATCGGTCTTTGGGATGAAACATGGGAACGCACCGGACGATTGCCCCATTTTAGCACCACCATTATGAAGCTGTGGTTCATATTTTTTGACATTGAGTTGTTCAGTTATTTCTGTATCAAAATCAAACTCTTCGGAGCCTGGTAAAACAGAACAAGGTAGAGCAAGCCCTTGAAAAATGTGACCAGCAAAACGAATGGTACACACCCTGAATTTTCTGCTACGCATAAATTCGCTCCAACCGGGGCCATCAGGAAGTACACAGTCGCATTCGAAAAATATACACTTATCGCCCTCTTTAAACTCACCCTTTTTGACACATAGATTCCAACCAAGGACTGTTGCTTTTAAAATTCGGTCGCGGCCCTCAATAGATTCAAGTTTATCTATTCTTTGTATTGATACAAGTTTTCTTAGCATTTTATATTATACTCCGATATAATTTAGATACCTATTTCTAAAATCTTCATCATCAAAATATATCAATACCAAATTATAATTGATTAGTTTTAAACAATTCCTCAAACCGGCTTTCAAGAGGATTCACTTTCATAAAATCAGATATTACTTCGATTTTACAATTAGAACTCTCCAAGAACTTTACAAAATTAGCATCAAAATTTGGTGGAGTCCAACAACCAGAACGACAAATATGAATAAAATCAAAGTGGCTTCGTTTACCTTTTTCCAAATACATATCATTTAAGGTAGAAACTGTGTGTTCTTTATCAATGACAGATATTTGAGACTTTATTTCGCGTTTGATCAGATTTTTAAGGATACTTAAATCCTGGCTTTCAAATTGAGAAAACCAGGTTATCTTCGCATCTTTATTCTGTTCTAACCAATTCGTTCCCCAACTACCACAATCAAGATATGAATTATAGTAGCAGTCGTGATGAGAATCAAACAAGATTAGTTTGTGGTTTGATTTAAGTAAATTATATAACGCAAGATGAGATTCAGATACTAATATCGTAATCTCATCTTTTGGAATTACAAACCACTTACTAAGCCATTTCCAAAAATTAGTATAGATATCTTCGATTTTAACTTTCGAATCTACCACTCTATAACGCCAGGCATTAATCAAATTATATTTGTTTTCTTCAATGTTATCCCAAAAAATTTTGGCCGATGGAGTAAAATAATCCCAATCAACTGACAATGCCATTTTTTTCATTTTAATTTTATCCTTATATAATTAAATTACAACTCTATGTTATAGTGAATGGAGGTTTTCAAAATGTATGTTGCTAAAAATTAAAGAGTTATATTTATCTGAAAAAAGTATAAATAAGATGTTTAAAGAACTAAATAAATCTACAGGTACTATATACAATATAATAAAAATCTTGGAATAATTCGAAGTAAATTTGTTGCTTGTAGAAAATATAATATAAGAGAAAATTTCTTTTGATCAAATAGATACCGAAATAAAAGCCTATGTACTTGGATTTTTATTTGCCGATGGAAACAATATGAGAAATAGTATAACTATAAAATTAAATATAAAAGATATCGAAATGTTAAACAAAATAATTAAAGCAATATATCAAAATGAAAAATCATTAAGATATGCTACTGAACGCAATAATTTAATTGTGTTATTTTGGAAATAGATAATAAACATATGAGCGAAAAACTTAAAGAATTAATAATGATTATCAATAAAACATTAAAATCGACGTTCCCGAGTTAGCAGCAACTTATTAAAACATTTTATAAGGGGATATTTCGATGGAGATGGTTGTTTTATCGAAATGAAAATAATAATAAAAGTTCTACAATTTCCATTATAGTAACTATTATGTTTAATAAAGACTTAAAAATATACAATTATAAAAGAATTAAAAATAACATCTAATATATATACAAAAAGTGTATAAAAATAATAATAAAATTACCACAGTATTTCAATTTGGTGGCAATAGGCAGGCCATTAAATTATTTACAAAGATTCTACGATATATTTCGAAAAGAAATATAATAAATATCTAGAATTTAAAATTTATATTAATAAAGAAAACAATATTTAAACACTGTGAAATAGATTTTCAATAGTATGAGTTTCTGAAGATTTTTTATTAAATTCCTGACACACGTCCAAACACTGAGACTTACATATCGGATCTTTCCAAGGTTTATGCTTAGAAACCCAATTAGCTCTTTGCCATCTAATATCCTTATCAACTTTGCCAATTGGATTTCCACCTTCTCTAAGATAGATAATACAAGGAAAATGATATGAGTTGCCAGAAACAACCATGTCATCCAACATTAACCAACATCTATCATTATTACTATCAGGAATACCTCTAACGTATCTACCAACTTTTATATTGCTTATTCTGTATTTAAGTATTGGATACTTATTAATTATTTCTTCGGGTAGTTCTCTAAGTCGCAACAACGCTTTGTTATACTGAGCAGAAGGAATAACTCTAATGTCAGACGCCTAATGAATCAGCAAATAAAACACTTTCTAAACACTCATGTATATTTGTTTCTGTAAAAACCATACCAACAGAGACGTAAGTCATTTCACTTAGTGCCTTGATATTTTCAACCACCTTATCCCAGCATTTTGGTCCACCAGACATAACGTTTCCAACAGTAGCACAACAAGCATCCAACGAAATAGAAAAGTCATTAACTCCAGTCTGGATTAATTTGCTATATGTTCTAAATGAATTGGAACCGTTAGTTGAAATTGCTATTCTCTCAACACCATTATCTTTACACATTTCAACTAATTCTAATAGTCCATAGTACATGGTGGGCTCACCACCAGAGAATCTCACATTTTTTAAATCATTATCAATCCATATTCTAAGTATATTCTTAGCAGAATCTATATCCATATCTCCTTGATATTTGTTCTTTAAATTTCTACAATATGGACAACGGAAATTGCATCTTGAAGTTAAAATAAGCTCACATCTTTCTAATGAAGACATGACACTAGAATTTAGCCCTTTTGTCGCTTAATGTATAAAAACCTATTTCTTCGAGTTTCATTACTATACCTTTCTATTAATTAAAAATTATCTCGTAAAGATAGAACATCTTTTTTAACAATTGGATAAAATCAATGAAAAAATATTTAATAGATGAAAACTTTTTTAATAATATAGATACCCAAGATAAGTCTTATTTTCTAGGAATTTTATATGCCGACGGATGTCATAAAATCGAAAGAAACGAAATTGAATTACAACTTTCAGGACAAGATGTAGAATTATTAATAAAACTTAGAGATCTTATTTTTTATGAGCCAAAGCCATTTTATACTAAAAAATCAAAAACAATCAAAATATGCGGCATTGAAACTACTCGACAAGAATCAAACACTTTATCCATTTGTAATAAAAATATAAGTAAAAGTTTACTTACACATGGACTAATAAAAAATAAAAGCTCAACAATTGACTACCCAGATTTTATTTCTGATGAATTACAATCTCATTTTATTAGAGGATATTTTGACGGAGACGGTAGTGTATTTCTTACTAGGAAAAGACAAATATCTATAGCAATAATTGGTTCAGAGCTTTTTTGCTTAAAATTACAAAGCATTTTAAAACAAAAAGAAATAAAATCTAGTATGTGCAAAGCTGGTAATTCTACAAAAGTAAAATCGCTAGAAATACATGGCAATAAATCTGGAAGAAAATTTTTATTATGGATATATTCAAATGCTAGTTTATACTTACAAAGGAAGTTTTTGAAGGTTGGTGAAATTTTAGATACAATACCAAAAGAGAAACCAACCAATTGCTCCATATGTAGTAATAAAAATTTTAGAGACAACTATTGTAAACAACATTATTATGAATTTATTGGAAGAGAATTACGACATAAAAGATATATTGAAAAAGAGAAATAATTTACTTATCCTTTAAAAACATCTTGGCAAGTTCAACATGACAACTTACAATTATATTTTCTATTTTATCTTTAATGTCTTCTATATCAATCCACTTAGCTTCAACTATATCGTCATTTGGTCTAGGTGAGCCAAATATATATTTGGCAGAATATAAAATAGTTTTAATTTTATCTATTTCATCTTTATACCGCCAATCATTTATAACAGTACTGCCAATATATTTGATATCATTTATTTCAATCCCAAGCTCTTCATGTATTTCTCTTTTTGCATCCATCTCATATGATTGAGATTTTGGATCTGCAAAGCCGCCAACAAACCTAAACTTGGTTTCATTTTCTTTACGACATAGTAATAACTTTGTACTATTTTTATTATATATGGCTACATCAACAGTTGGATAACAAGTTGGAAATTGATTATTAACTGCCCAAATAACACCACGTCTAAAATTAGTATCATTAACTACCTTTAATATAAGTTCTTTATTAATATAAGATTCAGATATAAAAGTAGACGGTACTAATTCCTGTTTTTGGAATCTACCAATATAATTAGTAAGAAAAGAATCTTTTTCACCATATAGAAGCACTGATTGATTTGGTCCAAGTAGGTCTAGAATTTTTTCATCAACATTCTTAGACCATATACTATCATCACCAACATCCTTTATATAAGATATAATGAGGTTTGGAAATAAAGCATGAATCATCAATCTGCGAGTTTCAAAATCGAGAGGATTACTTTTGGTGGTAGGTACTGGTGTAATACCTTTAACTCCTAATAACATAATTACTTTTATATGTCTTTTTACAACAGTACTTATTAAATCAATATGCGCCTCATGTAATTGATCTATTTGGAATCTACCTATAATTACTCCAACATCTACACTACTAGTCTTTATTTCCATTAATCAACCTTTGCTTTACTATTGGTTTAAACATCCAATGTTCGTCTGGATCCTTTGGATGGTCTTTGCGAACCCATTTAGCAGTCGAGATATAAAAATCTATGATGTCTCTAGAAACTCTTACAACCACACCTTCTCTTTTATCTTCACCATATTCAGACTGTTGTGTTGCTAACTCAACAGTTAATTTCTCTAGCTCTTCTTCACTGTTTACCACGCCTTGAAATAACAACTTTACAACAACCAAACCAAGATTTTTAGAATACTCGTTCAATAAATCCCAAGAGTAGAAAACATTCTCATTATCATCTCGCACCCCAAATACAAGAAAATAATCAGGAAGACGAGAATACTCAATAGAATGGACACAAAAAACCCACTCACCAAAAATAGAAATGCCAGCGTCGATGTTGCTACGAAGTTCAGCGTGCTTAGCCTTAGCCGCATCAAAAGATTTGTGTGTGGCTTTTGTTGCATGTGTTCTTGCATATACTTCTTCCTGTGTAAAACACAAATTCGAACCGTCGACTTTTTCGCTCACGACTATCTCTTTACCGAGTAGGTGTTCCACATTGTTCAATCGCCTATCGTCTTTAGTTCCGCCGGGCGACCACGGAAAATGTGGAATTCGCGGGAACTTTTTTGAATTCATTATTTTTTCCATTATAGAGGTTTTATGTTTAAAGATATATTAACAAAAGAATTGTTAGATGATGTTTATACTATGCAAAAAAAGTCAATAGCGGCAATCGCTAGAGATTTTGGAACGACTACCACTACTGTATGGAGATATATTAAATTTTATAAAATACCATTGAATGATAATCCTTTTAAACCCAAAGATATTACCGGAAATAAATTTGGGCAATTGGTTGCCATCAAGGCTGCGCCGAAAGATAAACACAATAAAAGTCGTTGGTTATGTAAATGTGATTGTGGAAAAACCATTATTGTAAATTATTCATCTTTAGTAAAAAATCTTACAAAATCATGTGGATGTAATAAACTTGAAAAGGGTAGGGCGAAAGGATATAAAGATATATCATTTTCTTGGTGGCGTAGAACGATCAAAAGTGCGATTACGCGCGGAATTAATTTTGATTTAACTATGGAAGATGTTTGGCACAAATATGAAGAACAAGGTGGAAAATGTATAATGACTAATCTAGCTGTAACGTTTAGTCCAAACTATAACAAAATAAAATTACAAACGGCCTCTCTAGATAGAATTGACAGCAATTTAGGGTATATTAAAGGAAATATACAAATAGTTCACAAAGTTATAAATCATATGAAAGGATTTTTAACAAGTGAAGAATTTATTGGTTTCTGTAATTTGGTTGCAAAAACCCATGAAATTAGTAATGAAAATATTTTAAACAAAATTACTTCGCGGCAGATCCTAAAAAAGTAGTGCCACCGGGAGACCAAGGAAGATGCGGAATCCTTGGAAATTTTTTAGACATAATCTACTCCTTAAATTTCATATCATCGAGCCACTTCTTAATTATTCTTATTACTTGCTTTTTAGTCTTTGCTGCGCCATACTTTCTATTTTCGCTCTTTGGATCTGGATGAAGTTCTCTCAAGATAAAACCTCCGTCGGCTAAATCAATTCTAAAACTCTTCATTGGTAGTTTCCTTATTTACCAAATCTTACCACAATCGTCATAATATGTAGATGACCCTCTGGGATCATTATCACAATGCGTATTCTTATGTGGACAATCAAGGTATAAATGCTACAAATCGATTTTTATATGATCAATTTGTCTAGTAAGTTCTTTAATCTTATAGGTTATTTCTTTACAAAAACTTGTCCGTCATTGTTAGCATATCTACCATTTTATTTTTCTATATTGTAATCTTCTTATCCACTTTTGGTGTTAGTAGAGGCTTTATAAACTTCCAAGTACCACTAATATCATCTATTATGATTTCTGATTGTTTACTATCACAATCTATAAAATTTATAATGCGAGCTTTTGTTTCAAATCTTAAAGGGCTACTTTTAAATAGTCCTACTGCGATTAATACAAAATCAACTTTACAAGTATCACTTACTTTATAACTCTTAGATTTAAGCACGATAGAGATTGTCTTATTAGACCTTGTAATATCTCCAACAAATGGAATATAAGCAGCTTTACCAGCAACAGGAACAATCACAACAGCTCTCAAAGCATTGCTATTAGACTCTTGAAATACAACACCTATCCAATTATTATTATTGGTAGTATAAATGTTCCAAAATCCATCAATTTTATTTGGCGATACTAATAATACAAAAGTTAGAAAAAATAATTTAACCATATTACTTCCTTTCAAAAATCTAATTTATTAATTGTTTTTTAATTCCTATAATTTTGATTTCATTGATACATCTATTTGCTATGTTGTTAAAGAACCCTCATATATCTCATTAACTTTATAAATCATATCTACAGATGGCCAATATTTTCCACCTGACTTTTCTTTGCCATAATCCATATAAATTGGTTTTCCATTTATCGTTCTGCTACCCGTTTCGAATTTCTACACAAAATACAAACCTAAACTTTTATTTTCCCATAGCAAATAGAATAAATTAATTTGCTTTTTATTTGAATAGTAACTTACTTTTATTTTATACACATAGAATAAATTTCGGTGTGTATTTTTGAACAACAATTTGTACACATAAAACCCTCTTCTGTTCTTCTAGCAATTATTTTAAATTTACCATACAAAAACAATTTTTTTGTTGATTTTCTTCCCATTTACAATTTTAAAACCTCCATCATTTTAATGTGCTAGTCTTTCAATATCCTCTTCTGTATAATCCTCTAATCTAACATACATATATTTATAAGTAGAAGTTGTTAGAGAGAATTTAGAATTAAGGCGTCCACATTTAATCCATGAAGCTAAATCCAAGATGCTAGGATGTAGAATATCAACATCAGTAACCGTTACTTCACGGTGTCCTTCGACCTTGTCTGTACGAACATTCTTCCTGATCTCTAGAATTTTCATTAATTAACTCCAGGTTGTGAATTGGTAACCAACTACCTCTTGACGCTCCAAAGAAAACTGCTTATGAACTTTCTTTCTACCTTCAAAATTTCCTCTCAGCATTTGGTCCTCCTAACTTGTTAAGGATTATTCATTGGACATTTACATGTTATTAACTACTCAAGAAACACTAATCGTTATTGTATATATTTAGGTAATAAAAAGATTCGCGCCATTGAGGTGAGAGACTTGATTACTTCTTCTTAAGTTGTTTAAAAATTACATTAATTTCTTTTCTCATAGAAGCAATTTCATTTGCGTGCTTAGAGGCGGCCTTAAAAAACGAAATTCGTTCATTACCAGAAGATCTCATACCTTCTTTATAAAGACTATCTTTTGTAAAACTTTGTTCAACTATACTTTTCTGTAAAAACTGTAATCTACTTCTAAGATTTTCTTTTTCCATTCTCTTTCTCCTTTGATAAAACTCAGTCTATTTTATCAAGTTTAGAAAAGATACATAGAATTATAACAAAAAAAATTATACTAAATATTCCAAAACAAACTTCCGGCTATCTTCCAAATATTATGTTTATTATAAAGAATATTAAAAATAGTATTAAGATTAGTATTGCCATTAAAAATACCAACTTTGAATTGTTAGTTAGCCCATTTTCTAATCAAATTTTTTTATGAATCTGAGAGTCTATTACATTTGCCATGTACTTGAACAATTATTATCTATATGGCATCGTCCTCCTTAAGACTCCATATAGATACTGGCCATTTGTACATAGCTATATACATAATGTCTCAAAAATCTTCCCTCTTCGGCCAAATTCTTAAAATCTAATATCTCTGTAATAGGCCAATGACATTCAACCTTTTTTGTCAAATATTACTTCATTACTATATCTATTTCTAATTTCAGCCATTTTGATTATATCCTTTTAGATTTTAAACTTTACTCTAAATTATCAATTATTTCAAGCTCTTTACATCTCCATTTATCTTCAGCTC
>Ga0265297_10000458_pt1 | contig 121103 bp, 109 predicted proteins | sample Munlanlwell13791_FD_192502 | JGI IMG/M metagenome (GOLD analysis project Ga0265297, IMG submission 192502) | Leachate microbial communities from a municipal landfill in Southern Ontario, Canada - Leachate well 137-91 | ecosystem: Engineered > Solid waste > Landfill > Unclassified | place...
CACATTGAGGCGAGGCTGAAGACGAGAAGAGGAAATAAGTCTCTCATAGCCTGTGAGGCTCTCGTGAATGACATCTTGCTACGGGTTGAAGAGCAGGCCATCACCCACAATTAACGCAACAGTGCCTTGTCAGAATAAGGGCGTAGGTCGTTGATCGTAGGGCGTGGCAAGATTTCTTTCCCATGCCCTACGACCAACGGCCTACGCCCTCTCTTCCTTTACCATCCGCACGCATTTGCTGGATCGCTCAAATTGTTGGTGCAATCGCAAAACGCTCCTCCGCAACCCATCACGCCAGATGAGCCGCGAGCCGGGTCATAAAATAGATCGGTGGAGATGTATGGCGTTATTTCCTGTCCGCAGTATGAAACCACTTTATAGCTCAATCCATCGGATTGGTAGATGTAGCATTGGGATGCGGCACTTGCGTTTCTGCAGGCGAGATCCGTGGATTGCGGTTTGGGAGATGTTTTCGGATCCTTTGGCAAAATAGCAATATAATTCGGAGCCAGATCAGGGACATAACCGGTGAATCCGGAAAGCGTGCAGGGACTCGCTCCATCTGTTCCGCACACCCCTGTAAAAGCCGGACAGGTTCCAAGCCACGTGGACGAAGTTGCCGGATAAAAGCGATTTGTTTCGAAGTAGGCTTCCAGCGCTTTTTGAATCATACGGATATCGGCTTTGCGTTTTGCATCTCTCGTTTTTTTTATCTGATTCATGACGCCAAAAACCGTCGCCGCCATAATCAATCCGATCACGGCGATGACGATGAGAAGCTCGGCAAGGGTAAAACCTGTTTTTTGAGAACGAGACATACGAAGAGGGGCGTGGGGCGTGGCGTTCGGGGCATGGTGAAGATCTTCACCATGCCCCGAACGCCACGCCCTGTGCCCTATCTTGCGGGTGTGAGCGGTTTCTTTCCTGCCAACACCGCGACAATATTCTGCGCGGCGACGCGGGCCATGGCTTCGCGTGCTTCGAAAGTTGCGCTTGCGATATGCGGGGTCAGGACGGCGTTCGGAAGGCTGCGAAGAATCTTGTTATCCGTGACATTGCAGGCAATGGACGGTTCGCACTCAAACACGTCAATGCCGGCTCCAGCGATTCGTTTTGCTTTCAGCGCTTTTGCAAGCGCGTGTTCGTCCACAACCGGGCCTCGCGCCGTATTGATCAGGTATGCCGTCTTCTTCATCATCGCGATTTGCTTTGTCGAAATAAGATGCCTCGTGCTTGGCAGAAGCGGAACGTGAAGGCTGACAAAATCCGCATGCTTCAACAAGTTTTCCATGGTCGTCTTTTTTGCTCCGTATTGTTTTTCGATAAACTCATTTTTATTCATATCCGAATACATCACTTTCATTCCGAATCCTTTTACCGCGCGCTCTGCAACGGCCGCGCCGATACGTCCGGCGCCGATAAGTCCGAGCGTGCGCCCTTTTAAATTCATGCCCAAAAGTAAATCTGGCATCCATCCTCGATACTTTTCATGCGTGGTAAAGATATGCGCTTCAGCAACGCGATGTGCGAGAGCGATCATGAGTGCAAAAGTATGCTCGGCCACGGATTCGTTCACCTCTTCGCACGGAGTATTTGTAATCACGACATGGTGTTTTTTAGCGGCTACAAGATCCACATTGTCAAAACCGACGGCATAATTCGCAACGATTTTCAGCCGAGGACCGGCCGCGAGGAAGAATGCTTCATCAATCCGGTTTGAAAGAAGCGGAAGAACCGCATCCCGTCCCTTCGCCGCCTTCAATAGCTCTGCTTGAGGAATATTATGCGTCTTTTTCAGCGTCGTCACTTTATGGCCGGCTTTTTTAAGAATGGCTACCGCTTGATCAGCGTAACCTGTTGGATTGAATCCGATGAGAACATTAGACATAGAACATTAGCGAGTAGGGGCTAGCCAGTAGCCAGTAGGAAATGCGATTCCTACTGGCTACTGGCTAATGCCTACTGGCTGATTAGTCATGCAATTTCGCTGGTTGTATCCGCACATGCTTGAGTGCTGTCTCCTTCGGCCATTCTTTGAGGATGCCGGTTTTCGCGCCCATGTGCATGATCACGCCAAGCGCATTCAGCATGCCGACTTTCAGGGCAATGGAAAGATCGCAGGTGCGGATAAAGCCCGCCAGAAAACCGCTTCCGAGCGCGTCGCCTGCGCCAGTTGTGTTCACGCGCTTGCCCGGAAGGGGAGGGGCATACCAGGAACAGCATTTTGTATGAAGATATGCGCCTTTCGGGCCGTCGGTGATAAGCAATCCAAGCTTTGGCAGAGCTTCGAGCGCATGCATGATTCGTTTTAGGTGTCTTGGCGGCTGATTCGTTAACATCGCGGCTTCTTCCCGATTCACGTCAAAGATATCGGTTCGACGAATGAGCGGTGCGAGAACATGCATTCCCTTTGCGAGCTCGGCATTGCCGGGATTCCAGCAGACGCTTGCACCGCAGGCTTCCGCGCGATCAAGGATCATCGAGAAGAGCGAAAGATCGCCGCCAAGCGAAGTCACATAAAACCATCGCGGCCGAAGTTTTTGCCACGGAATTTCCCGCTTGTTGATTTTTGCGCTCGCTCCGCGATGAATAAGAATAGTCCGGTGCCCGATATCGGAAAGCAGGATAATACTCTGCGCTGTCGCTGATTCAGGGTCGGTTTGAATCAAATCGGTTTCAATTTTTTCTTTTGCAAGAATGTCTTTTAAGATCGGAGCGTACAGATCTTTCCCTACGCGGCAAATAACCGCTGTTTTTAACTTCTGCCGCGCAAAAGTGACGGCGGCGTTTGTTGCTCCGCCTCCAGTTTGCATCTCAATCCGTTCGGCTTTGAGCTTGGCTCCGACTGGAAAACAGGTATCTATGCCTTCGGGCGCAAGCGCGTCTTTTCTTTTCTCAAATGCACTGCAACTCACGTAATGGTCAATCGTCCCTGCGCCGACGGCGATGACGTCATGCGTTCGTTTCGATGGGCTTGCCGTTGGTGCCATATATGGGTATTGTATCATAATATGAATATAACAGGGCGTGGGGCGTGGGGCGTAGGGCGTGGGAAAGAAGATTGGGTTCGGGGGTCGGCGTACGGCGTTCGGGGTTGGAACGATTTTTTGATATGTAATATAAAAAAATTCTTCCAACACCACGCCCCACGCCCCACGCCCCACGCCCTTCTTTTGATTTTTGCCTTTCTATTTCTCCCAACCGTTGTATCCGCGCAGACGAACGAACACATCGTCTCGTTCGATGCGGCGGCGCAGATACAGGCAGATCGGACGGCCACGATTACGGAAACGATTCTGTATGATTTCGGCACGTCGTCGCATCACGGCATCTACCGAGATATTCCGACGCAGTATCAGCGCAATGGAGGGAATTATTCTCTTAAATTGTCCCACGTTTCCGTTAAAATAGACGGTGAGCCAGTGGCTTTTTCCATTCAATCAAAATCTCCGATATTTGATATTCGCATCGGCGATCCGAATTCGCTTCTTTCCGGAATCCACGTCTACGTCATTTCCTACCAAACGGATCGGGCAATTAACTTTTTCAAGGACGGGCATGCGGAGTTTTATTGGAATGTCACCGGAGACGGATGGGACGTACCGATTCTCGCCTCTACCTTCCGCGTGATTGGCCCATCGGCATACACGCCTGCCGCATCCGATGCAATTTGTTTTACCGGCCCAACCGGATCAACCGAGCAGAAGTGCGCATCTGAAGTCTCCGGGAATCAGATTGCATTCAGTTCATCCCGATCGCTTTCTGCTGGCGAGGGATGGACAATCGACGCATCTTTTCCAAAAGGGGTGATTACTCCGCCGAGTTTTTTGACCACGATTTCACAAATTGTTTCGGATAATTGGATTCTTGGATTCCCGATTCTGACGTTTATTGTCATGTTTTTTGTCTGGTCAAAGTTTGGCAAAGATCCAAAAGGGACGGGCACGGTCATTCCGCAATACGAACCGCCGCGCGGAATGGCGCCCATGGAAATGGATGCGCTGTGGCACGAAGACGTCCGGCATCAGGCCGTGACGGCGACGATTCTCGATCTGGCGCGCCGCGGATATTTAACGATCTCGTATGGTGGAAAAGAAGATTTCGATGCGAAAGACGTTTCGTTTGACGTCAAAAAGCCGATCGATGATACGCTCACGGAATTTGAAAAAGAGATTTATAACGGAATGTTTGTCGGTTCGACGCATGCGACATTTCAAAGCATTCGAAATACGTTTGCGAAATACATCGCTCTTGCAAAACGAAAAGCATTCGCATCGCTTCAATCGAAGCAGTTCATTACCGTGAATCCGATTGCAACGCGTTCCGCATATACGGCCGGAGCGGCGATTGGAGGCTTTCTGTTATTTAAAATCTTCGAGAATGAAGGCGTAATCGCAATCATTTCCGTTATCGCGTCCGCAATCATCGTGTGTGCCTTTGGCTGGCTCATGCCGAAAAAGACAAAGGATGGAGCGATTGCGCTTGAGGAAATAAAAGGATTCAAATGGTTCTTGTCCGTAACAGAAAAAGACCGGCTTGCATTTACCGATGCGCCGAAACTCAAACCGGAACAGTTTCATGCGTTCCTTCCGTATGCGATCGTCTTCGGCGTGGAAAATGAGTGGGCCAAGCAGTTTGCAGGCATGCAGGTTCCGCAACCGGAATATGTGCATGGCATGAATGTGTGGGATGTCATGATTTTTTCACACATGATGCATACGCTCGATGCGCGAGCGGCTGTGAGCGCATACGTCCCGCCCCAGCAGTCCGGCGCTGGCCGCGGCATGTCCGGCTTTGGCGGCGGTGGCTTCTCCGGCGGAGGATTCGGGGGAGGAGGGGGAGGGAGCTGGTGATTACGAATTACGAATTACGAATTGTTTTTTTTCAATTCTAGAGATCGGAGAACAGAGATCGGAGATCCGAAGCGCTTCGGATCTCCGATCTCTGTTCTCCGATCTTTATTTCCTACGGATAACTCTCAACACAGCTTCAACGACATCTTTCACCTTCATCCCGTACTTTGCCAGTAACTCATCCGGTTCGCCGGATTCGCCGAAATGATTCGGCATGCCGACGGGTTCGATCGGCGCGGGGAGATTGCGTCCAAGCGTTTCGCTCACAACGCCGAATAGTCCGCCGGTGATTTGATGTTCCTCGACTGTCACGCAACAGCCGGTTTTTTTGACGCTATCGATCAGGGTCTTTTCATCAAACGGTTTGATCGTATGGCAATTAATGACTTCGGCCGCTATCCCTTTTGTATGTAATTGTTTCGCCGCGATAAGCGCTTCGTAGAGCAGGGGGCCGCATGCGGCGATTGTGACGTCTGTTCCTGTTGTGCAAAGATAGCTTTTTCCGATTTCAAACGGCGTTTCTTTTGTCGTGATCACTGGCGTTGCCGAACGGGCAAAGCGGAAATAGACCGGCCCGACCATTTTTGCCGCGGCCAGAGTGCATTTGCGCGTCTCCTCGGCATCGCAGGGAACAAGCACAGTCAGATTTGGAAGAACGCGAGTGATGGCGATGTCTTCGAGCGCTTGATGCGTAGCTCCATCCGGTCCGACCGAGATGCCTGAATGAGCTCCGGCGATTTTTACGTTTGAGTTCGAGTAGCACACGGACACGCGTAATTGATCCCAACTCCGTCCGGGAACGAATACCGCATAGCTCGAAACGAACGGAATTTTTCCGCCAAGCGCAAGTCCGGCGGCAACGCCCATCATATTCTGTTCCGCAACGCCGCATTCAATGAATTGATCGGGAAATTGTTTTCCAAAGTTTTCGACGCGTGTGCTTTCTGCCAAATCTCCTGTCAGGACAACGACATTCGAATTCTTTTTTCCAAGCTCAATCAACGCCTCGCCGTATCCGTTTCGAGTCGGAATTTTTTCAACGTCTTTGTTGTAGAGTTTGGGATTGAGCATAGGGAAGGGCGTAGGTCGTTGGTCGTTGGGCGTGGGAAAGAGTTCTTTCTACGCCCTACGACCTACGACCAAGAATTTAATTCGAATCATTCTTCAAATGTCCTCTTAGCGTCCGCAACTCATGGAGCGCGAGCTCGGCTTCGGTCGCATTCGGCGGTTTGCCGTGCCAAACGAAATCATTTTCCATAAAATCCACGCCTTTGCCCGGGATGGTATGGCAGAGAATGACGGTTGGATGTTCGTAGATTGCGCGCGCTTTTTGAGCGGCATTCAGGATATCGCGCATGTTATGGCCGTCGATTTCAATAACGCTAAAATTGAATGCACGAAACTTATCCGCCAGCGCTTCCAGAGGCATAATCTGTTCCGTGAATCCGTCGATCTGAATATTGTTGCGATCCACGAATATTGTGAGTTCATGCAAGCGCTCTTTTCCGGCAAGCATGAATGCTTCCCAGCACTGCCCCTCATCCAACTCTCCGTCGCTCATCAAACACCACGTATGCCACGTCGGGAGCAATTTTTTTGTAGGTCGTAGGTCGTAGGTCGTAGGTCGGTTTATTTTCGAGTTCATGCGAGAGGCGAGCGCGAGCCCGACGGCTTGCGATATCCCCTGCGCAAGCGGTCCGCCGCATGTTTCTATGGGAAGATCGGGTCGATAGTGATTGCATGAATGTCCTTGCAATCTTGATCCGAGTTTCCGCAAGGTCATGAGTTCGTGCTTTGGCATGTATCCGCGTTCCGCAAGCGTGGCATAGAGTACCGGACAGATATGCGCATTCGAAAGAACGACGCGATCACGGTCAGCTTTCTTTCGCGTCTCCGGCGTAATGTTCGCGATGCGGTAATAGAGCATGGTAAACACATCTGCCATGCCAAGCGGCCCTGCGCTATGCCCGCTTCCTGCAGAAAGGAGCATGCGTATGATATTTTGGCGGATGTTGTTCGCGATGACTTCCAAATCTTTAATCGATAATTTTTCGACATCAATCCGTTTTTTTCTTGTCACCTTCCTTTTCATGATGTCAGTATACCAAGGTTCCTACGAATTACGAATAACGCGAATCGGCGAATGAGGAATATACGAATGCTTTCTTAATATGCATTCGTATATTCCTCATTCGCCGATTCGTACCATTTGTAAATTCGTAGACCTTATTTTCTCGCTAACCGCTTCTCTTCATCGTATATTTTTTTGATGCTGATGCCACTCAAGTCGGACGCGTATACGCGGATATTATCCATCTGACCGACGAATGGGAGGGCTGCATATGGGTGGCCGAAAGAAGCCGAACCATCAAACATGTTTGGATAGGATTGTATCGTAACATCCGCCACTCGTGATCCATCGATATAACAGGTAAATTTTCCACCAGATCTATTGAAAACTCCTGCGATTTGGTGCCATTTTCCGTCATTTGCTGTTTTTGATCCGCATCCAGATTCTGTATACGCACCGCTGTTACCAATGAGAAACATTATCACGCCTCCGCTCAAACCAAATCGATATCCATTTCCAGACCCGGCATTCCAGATGGTGTACATCTGCGCTTGATTACTTGTCGTTTTAATCCACTGGGTGATCGTAAAATTGCTGTTTGCGATGCCGAAGCCTTTTGAGAGGTTGATTTGATCGTTTGCGCTGAATGTCAGCGAATATTGAGATGCTTTCTGATCAAACGTATCCGTACTCCAAGATGTTCCGGCTGTTGCTATGGTTCCGTTGTTATTCATTTCAGTCGAATCATCAATGATCGTTCCTGCTCCGCCCGTCCCTTCTTCGAAATCATATTTTCCAACCATGTACGCTCCGATCGTACGAACGAGCATCGCATCATAACTCTCGGCTTTTGCCATTCTGGCTTTTTCTCTCGCTCCCGCCAGCTGAACAACCGCAAACGTACCTAATAATCCGATTATCGCAATTACAACGAGAAGTTCAATAAGGGTAAAGCCGCGGCGTTTCATAGTTTTTCAGCAAGATGTTTCGAATATCCATTCGTATATATTTTGTGGATATCATCTGCCGTCAATGAGTTTGTATAAACGCGAACATCATCCAACAACCCGTTAAAATATCGATTGTATGCGCTTGTATCATATCCGAGAGATGCTCCTCCCGTCGGCGCATTTGGAGAATTTGTAAATGTGTTTCCTACATCAGAACCATCGAGATAAAACTGCCATGTTGTTGCATTTCGTGTCACTGCGATGTGGTGCCATCCTGTTCCGATGTTCACTCCGCTCGTATCCCACGCAACATTGTCGAGTTCGAGAATAAGTTGGTTGCCTGCCGCGTCCATTGATCCATTCCCGACTCCGAGCGAATAGCCATTCCCGTTTCCAATCAGATTCCCATTATGAAAAAATGTTCCTTTTAATGATGCGGATGACAAGTATACCCACATGGAAAGAGTTATATTATTGGTCGCGGTTGTTATTGGCGTTGCGAAAGCGATACTGCCGCTGCCGTTTAACTGCAAAGAGCATCCTTGACCTGAGGGGGTATTTGTTGAAAATGATGTTCCAGCGGTAAGTGTTCCGATTTGATTATATCCGCTCAAATCACCGAATGTGGTTCCGCTGCATTCATCAAAATCCCACCGTGCAACAAGACCATCACCGATCGTTCGAAGCGTTTGTCCCGAGAAAGCCGCGCCTTTCGAAATGCGCGCTTTCTCACGCGCGCCTGTGAGTTGTACGACTGCAAATGTCGCCAAGAGCCCGATAATCGCAATCACAACAAGAAGCTCGATAAGGGTAAAGCCGCATGGTTTCATGGGGGGAGTATATCAGGATAAGTAGAGAGTGGGTAGAAAGGAGCGGGGAGAGGGACGGTCCATAGTCTGTGGACTATGGACTCTTTATGTAGAACCAAAAACCCCCGAGACATGCTCGAGGGTTTCCTTATCTTTCCCTAGTGGCCTAATGGCTTAGTTCCCTAATGGCCTATTGGACCACATTAATCACCGCGTCATTCGTCGGATAAATCGTATCCGAGTAGGTGAAACTGCCAACGGTGTTGAAGGTGTAGGTGTAGGTTCCGTCTGCGGCGAGCTTGCCGGAATCAAAGGCCGCACCTTTTACTTGGTGGTCGGCGATGTCGCGGTTGACCCACGTGACCTTGGTTCCTTTCTTTACCGTCATGGTAAGCGGAACAAATCCGGTCGTTGAATTGCCGATCGAGACGGTCGCAATCGTATCGTCAAAGGACTTGTCGGCCATGATCGTCGGGTCTGCGACCATTGCATCATTCGGTGCATACTGGGACGAGTCCGTGACTTCTGCGCCGACTTTATAGTTGGAGAAGAATGCATCAGGGATATCTTCGATTTTCTGCTTCCAATTTAATCCGAAGAATGTTTGGGCAAGTTGCTCGCTTCCGACATGGCGGAGAATGCCTCCTTTTTCAACCACGTAGGTGCGAGGGTCGGTCGTGATTTTTACCATTTTCACTCCCGGGCGATACGTGATATTGCTTCGGCCGAGCGGAAGGGTGGAACAGCGGGCATCGCTGATCGTCTTTACGGTCGAGAAATCCGTGTACCACGTAAAATACGTCTTTTCATTCGGGAAGACATAGCGCTTTCCATCTGGTGCAAAATAATAGACCGAGGAAAGGGACTTGCATTTCACCAAATCTCCGGGGGAGATGGCTTCGGTGTCTGCAGTGGCGGCATTCACCGTCATTGGCACAAGGGACGCGAGAACGAGCGCCGTTGTCGCCATAATAGAGGAAAATCGTGCGTGCATAGAGTGTATAAGGAATAAGTAGGTTTATGATGCCAAGGAAGAGTCGGTAAGTCAAATAGGAAATGAAAAAGTGCGTGGTGCGTGGTGCGTAGTGCATGGGGAAGAAAGCCACGCACCACGCACCACGCACCACGCACTGATTTTACTTCGTAATCGTCACCAACGCATCCTGTGTCGAACTCGAAACCAAGCCCTTCATATCCGTGGCCGAGGCGGCGAAGTTGAGAACCGTTCCGACAGGGAGAGTGAATGGTCCTGCAATGGCCGTGCAGGAAGAGACTCCGGTGCAGGTCTTGATGACCGTACCGTTTTGATATATGGACATCGTCGAGATTCCGTCGTCATCGCTTGCCGTTCCCGTAACATCAACCGTTTCCGTTGAGTACATATTTGTCTTTCCGGCGAGAACTGAAATCATTGGAGCATCATTATTCGATACGGTGATCGTATAGGTTTTGCTTCGATAGAACTGGCCAGTTGTGCTTTTTACGCGGGCGTAAAGCGTATGCGTACTTCCAATGCCTCCGCTTAACGTATTCTGATATTTGCATGAAGTCGGTTGCGGCCCGCAATCTTTGACTGTACTTCCGTCAAGAACAAAGTAAATGTCTTGCGCGGTCAAATTCGGCCCGGGATATGCCGTTGCAATAAAGGTTGTCGTGATATTGATCGTGGTTCTTGGAATATCAAGATAGATCGAATCTCTTTGAACTTCTCCGACGAGCAACAGCGTCGCATGCGCGGTTTCGGTTGTTCCGTTCGCATGCGTCAGCACGGCCGTGACGGTTGAAGTTGCAAGCGCGCCAGCAGAAGGAATCGTATAATTGCCGCTGCATGTCGAAATTGCGCCGCATGTCGTTACATCAATTCCATCGACGGAAATTTTTGTGCTGTCTCCGGCTTTCACATTCAGAATATTCGCCGTGATCGGAACTTTTTCATTCGTTTGTACCTGACTCTGAACAGCGAGTGAAATATTTGAAGCGGCAGAAGAGGCGGCAGTAATCGTTACATGGATGGTGTGCCGTTTTGCCGGAGGCGTTGTCGTATCCCATGCGCGTTTGTAGGTCAGGACAATATCTCCTGTTCCCGTAGCTGTAGCCTGGAAAAGAAAGGTTTCCGTGCCACCCGCTCCAATGAGCGTGCTTGTGCTCGCATTCGTATCAGAGATGAGCGAAAGGAAAGAACTTGGGAATGTTTTTTGCCATGTGTATCCTGTCGACGGATTTGCATCCATGGTAATCGAAAGCTGATTGCCCACTTCGGCCGTAACGGTTTCAGATGTCTCTTCCGTCACGACGGTTTGATCCGGCGTCGATGGAGTCGTCGTTCCGGGCGCGGTATTTCGAGCCGTCACAGTTGATGGGACGAATGAAGATGCGTCCGTGATCGTTGTTCCGTCGGCGTAGTCCGTAAAGAATGCATCCGGTACGTCATCGACTTTTCTTGCCCAGTCAGATCCGTAGAGCGTGGATGCGATTGCTTCCGTGGAAACCCAGCGCAACTTTCCGCCGTCATCCACGGCATAGACTTTTGGATCGGTAGTAATTTTGATCATCTTGACTCCCGGACGATATGTCACGTTTCCGCCGATCGGAATGGCAGCGAGTTCCGCATCCGTAATCGTCATAATATTCGAAAAATTTGAAAACCATGTGAAATAGGTTTTTTCATTCGGGAATACAAGGCGTTTTCCGTCACTCGTATAATAGTAGACAGCTTGTCCTGATGCCTTAATAAGTGTACCTGCAGTCAAAGTTGCGGCGCGAACACCGGTCAGTGGCGCCGCGATGAATACCGCGAGCGCGAAGAAGGTGAGAAGACGTTTCATACAGGAAGAGTATATCAGGGAGAGTAGCTGGTAGCTAGTAGCTGGGTTATATAGAAAATTTTTTTAAAGCTAAATAAATTTTACCTAAAAAATAATCCCTTCTGAATTACCCCAGCTTCTAGCTACTAGCTACCAGCTACTATAGACGCATGCTCCGCCAGACTTTGCATCTCAATTACGGCGCGCAGAGGGGAGGTGGATTTAAAAATGGCGTTTGCAGAGCAGATGCGATCCGCCCCGGCTTGGACGATGGAGGAAATTGTTTTTTTATTCACGCCGATATCAAAGCCGATATGGAGTTTTGGCGCGCGCTTGCGAATCTCGCGCACGGTGTCTAGCGATTTTTTATTCAACGCTCGTCCGGATTTGCCGATCACACCTCCCATGACAAGCACGCAATCAACCGTACGCAAAAGCGGGATGATTTTTTTTACCGGAGTTCCCGGCGAAATCGCAATACCGGCCTCAAGATTCCGTTTTTTAATCGCAGTGATAATGTGTGCAACTTTTTTTGGAATTTCCGCATGAATAATCGCCCGCGTAAATCCGGGAACGCGCCTCCATGCATCAATAATCGGCAGGGGATCGGTCACCATCAAATGCAGTTCGTATGATAGATGAAAATGGTGTTCAATAATCGCGCTCGGTTCATGCCACGACGACTGTTTCGTGAGCGTTCCATCCATCACATCTATCTGAACAAGCTGTACCGCCGGTTCGATCAGCGCAAGCCGCCGCAAACATTCATATTCGCGGTCGCATAAAATGGAGGGGATGATTTGGGGTGTCATGCTAATCAAGAAAGTTTGTGCAGGCAGGTCTACGAATTTACAAATGGTACGAATCGGCGAATTACGAATGCTCCATGAGAGATATTCGTACATTCGTAGGAACCCAGAGCCTGCATTACCCAAGTTCTCGTACGCGACGAACATGCCGTTTGGCTTTCGACGGCGAGGCTTTGAGAAATGCGGTGATCATTCCCATGGCCATGGGGAGGCTCGTTTTCCAACCGCTTAACGCGAGAATATTCGCATGGTCGTCTTCGCGGGCGCGAGTGACTTCGCGTGCGTCGTGCCCCACGCTCGCTCGCGCGCCTTTCACGCGATTCGCCGCAATCACCATTCCAACGCCGGATCCGCATACAAGGATGCCGAGAGCTTTGTCTTTGCTTGCGGCCACGCGTTTTGCAACCTTCGTTCCAATGCGCGGATAATCATCGCCATCCACGAATTTCGGCGACAAATCCTCTACAGTGATTTTTCGACGTTTCAGTTCTTCACTAATACGAACCTTGAGCGGGAAGCCGGCATGATCAGCTCCGAGGAATAGTAAGCGTTTCATATTTAGATTATACCGTAGCCAGTAGGCCATAGCCAGTAGCCAGTAGGAAAATGCAATTTCTACTGGCTACTGGCTATGGCCTACTGGCTTCTACATTGACTTTCCCCGAAAAAACCCGCATTCTTATACCACTATGCCAGATACGTCCTCCGATGAGGTGCAAAAGCAGGCAAAGAGCGGCCGGCCGGATTTTCCGAAGATGGAAGAGGAGATTCTTTCGTACTGGGAAAAGAAGGAGATTTTTCAGCGATCTATCGACGAGCGTCCGGAAAACAAACCGTTCGTTTTTTACGACGGCCCTCCATTTGCAACCGGGCTCCCGCATCATGGGCATCTGCTCCAGAGCATTGTGAAGGATGCAGTGCCGCGTTTTAAAACCATGCAAGGGTTTCGCGTGGAGCGGAAATGGGGTTGGGATTGCCATGGATTGCCTGTCGAAAGTCTCATTGAAAAAGAAAACAAGCTTACGTCAAAAGACGAAGTGTGCGCATTTGGCATTCAAAAGTTTACGGACACCTGCCGCTCGTCTGTGATGCGGTATGTTACGGAGTGGAAACAATACATCAATCGTCTTGGTCGCTGGGTGGACATGGAAAACGCATATCGCACGCTCGATGATGGATATATTGAAAGCGTGTGGTGGGTATTTGCGGAACTCGTGAAAAAGAAATTGATCTATAAGGATAGGCGCGTGTCGCTGTATTCGCCGAAGCGCGCAACGCCGATCGCGAATTTTGAAGTGTCGATGGACAATGCGTATGTGGATCACGAAGATCCGGCGATTACGATCAAATTCAAAGTTGCGAATGAAGAAAAAACATATTTCCTCGCGTGGACAACGACGCCGTGGACTTTGCCGTCGAACGTGGCTCTCGCCGTGCATCCGGATCTCGTGTACGTTCGCGCGCGCGTCCATGCAACAGGCGAAACGTATATCTTTGCGGAATCCAGAATGAACGACGTGTTTCGGGAATTCTATCCGCTTGGTGGAGACGAGGATGATTCACTCATGCCATTCGAAGTACTGGATCGGCATCGCGGTGAAGAGCTGGAAGGAATGGCGTATGAACCGCTGTTTACGTTTTTTCCGATCGAAAATGGTCATCGAGTCATCATGGAACAATACGTGAGTGATGCGGACGGAACCGGCATCGTGCACATTGCTCCGGCGTACGGAGAAGAAGATTTTCTCGCCGCGAAATCCCACAAGCTTCCGTTTATCGAATCACTGGATGATCAGGGACGATTTCTTGAAGACGTAGCACCATGGGCCGGAACGTTTTACGCGGATGCGAATCAGCCAATCGTCGAAGATCTCGAATCGCGCAAATTGCTCTATCGATGCGTCACGATTTCCCACAGCGTGCCGATTGATCCGCGGAGCAAAGATTTACTCATCTATCGCGCGCAATCCGCATGGTTTGTGGACGTGACAAAGCTGAAATCGAAATTGCTCGATACGGCAAAAAAGATCCATTGGTTTCCAGAACACATGAAAGAAGGGCGATTCGGCAAAGGGCTCGAAACGTCGCCAGACTGGTGCATTTCGCGTACGCGGTATTGGGGCGCGCCGTTGCCGGTATGGGAATGCGAAAGTTGTCCTCATCGGACCATTATCAGCTCGCTCAAAGAATTGCGCGAACAATCCACACCATCGTCGTTTCCAGAAAATCTTGATGTGCATCGTCCGGCCATCGACGAGGTCGTGTTTGCATGTCCGGATTGCACGGGAGTCATGCGGCGCGTTCCCGAAGTTTTTGATTGCTGGTTTGAATCCGGCTCCATGCCGTATGCGTCCATGCACTATCCGTTCGAGAATAAGGAAAAGTTCGAGAAAAGTTTTCCGGCGGATTTTATCGGCGAGGCGCAGGATCAAACGCGCGGATGGTTTCGCGTGCTCCACATCATTGCAACCGGACTCATGGGAAAGCCGGCATTCAAAAACGTGATTGTCACCGGCATGGTGCTGAATGAGGAAGGAAAAAAGATGTCCAAGCGCGACAAAAATTATGCGGATCCGCTCGAAGTGATTCAAGCATACGGCGCAGATGCGTTGCGCGTCTATTTATTGTCGAGTCCAATCGTTTCCGGCGAGCAATTGAATTTCAATGTCAAAGAAATCGACGATATCGTCCGAAAGTTTTTGAATATTTTGTGGAACGTATCTATCTTCTACAAAACATACGCCGGAGACGAGCGCGTCGAAATCGCAAAACCGAGAAGCTCGCACGTGCTCGACCGCTGGCTCGCCGCGCGCCTACACGCCATGATCCGGGACGTGACTGCGGCGTATGAACGGTATGATTTAGCAGAAGCTGTTCGCCCACTCCGCGATTTTACGGACGACCTTTCCACGTGGTGGCTTCGCCGATCGCGCGACCGCATGCGCGGTAATCACGCGTATGACCGCATGGACGCGCTGAAAACGCTCCGCGAAGTGATGCTGGATTTTTCCATGCTCATCGCACCGGCCGCTCCGTTTATTGCAGAACGTATCTACATGGATATGGAGGGATTGAAAGCATCCGTGCATCTTGAAAAATGGCCAAAGGAAGATCCGCGCCTGATCGACGAACGTTTGCTCGAAGACATGGCATGGGTGCGCAATGTCGCATCCGCTGGTTTGGAACAGCGTGCCATTGTGAAGATGCCGATTCGCCAGGCGCTCGCAAAGGCGACAATTCGAATGAAGGACGGCGTGAGAATCGCGCATATATCGCAGAAGCAGGAATTGCTTGCGCTTCTTCGCGAGGAATTGAACGTGGAGGCTATCGCATTTGAAGCGGCGCACGTTGAAGGACTTGAAGTCGTATTGGATACGGAGATCACGCCGGAACTTCGCGCAAAAGGCTTATCGCGCGAGCTCGTTCGCCACATCATGGCGCGCCGCAAAGCCATCGGCCTTGAGCCGCAGGATCTCATCGACGCCTCGGTTGTTATAGAGGACGATGAATTGCGCAACATCATTTCATCCATGTCCGCAGACATCGCTCCGCATGTTAAAGCCCGCTCGCTCAATATCCTCGAAACAGGCGACGGGGAGGAGCTGTTGATAGATGGAAAGGCGGTTCGGATTCACATCGTAAAAGAGTAGCTACTAGCTACCAGCTTCTAGCTACTTTCTTCTTGACAAATCCTCCATTTTCCTGTAAGACGATCTATTCTGCGTCGAATGTTTCGATGCGGGATATCTGGACTTTTGACCTATAAAGAGCAGAAAATCTGCCAAGGAGGTTATCGTGGCAAGTTTAAATCCAGACCAGATCGTCATGGGGTATCTCATTTCCCCGACCGAGAGCGCAGATCAAACCGTATCCGGCGACATACAGCTTCAGCTTGTGGGGCAAATCGGCGCCGGCGGAATGGGGACGGTTTGGAAAACCGTCGTCGTGAAAGGCCTTGAGAATCCTGCGGAATACGTTGCAGCAAAATTTCTTCGGAAAAAGACGTCGACCGAGACGGATGCTTCTGCACCAATTTCATCATCGGTCGGCATGACCGAGCGATTTCGTCGCGAGCAAATTGTTATGTCGCGATTGGGAGTACATCCGGGCTTTATCAAATTTCTCGCCGGAGGAAGAACCATTGACGGACGCCTGTTTTTCTTGACGGAATACCATCCAGGCATTTCTCTAGAAGCGCACATCAATGATCTCTGTTCCAAACAAGATCTCCTCATTAACGGACGCCATTACGGAACCGAGGAGCTGAAGAAGCCTTATCTCGGAGAACCGCTTGTCTCGCTTAAGTTCGCTATTACAGTCATGCTGGCAATTCTGGAAGCGCTGGAATATCTGCACACCATCGGACTCGATGATTCAGGGAATCCTGTCACGCATCGCGACTTGAAGCCGGGTAATATCATGCTCGTCCTGAAGGATGGTATGCCGACTCTTGTAAAGATATTGGATTTCGGAATCGCAAAAGTTGCGAACCATCGCGAAGCAGGCCTGCAGACGCTTACGGTCGAGCGGTCGATCATTGGAACGCTTCATTGCATGGCTCCGGAGCAAGTGAGAGCCGACAGTGTTGGGCCATGGACGGATGTGTTTGCCGCCGGCATGGTTTTTCTCGAATTGCTCACGGGCGTACGCGCGTGTGCAAGTATGGGAAGCGTGGGGAAACAATTGTTCTACATCGTGACGCACAAATTTCATGATCCGGGATTGTACGCGCTCGGCATTCCGCAAGCCCTGCGGAATATCGTCATCAAAGCGACGCAGAACGACCCATCAAAGCGATATAAGCATGGCGGTGAAATGCTCGCTGATCTACGCAAAGCAGCTATCCAGCTGTTCGGAGCCGATTTTCTTCAGAGCGTGGAACAGACATTGTACGGCGTCCACGTTCCACCCCAGCCGTTGCGCGTATCGCCTTTGCCCGTCCCGGCAATGCCTGATCCGCCTTCGGTGCGCATTCCTTCGGATCGATCGTTTCCGAAATCATCCCGGCTCCGATCAGTCTTGCTTCCGACGACTGTATTGATTCTTGGTTTTTCCTTCACGTACCTCATCGGGTCCCTCGTATTCGGAACAAACAAACAAACCGCTTCGAGCGTGCGAGAATCATCCGACCAAGTAATGAATATGGATACGCCGTCATCGCATCAAAGCAATGCGCCGGCCGTCCAGCCTTCGGGAAATATCCAAACGCTCCAAGAGAATCCGGCCTATAAGCTTGGAAAGAGGCTGATGGGCATGGAGAATTATTCAAAGGCGATTGAGAGCTTTTCAACGGCTCTAACAACGACCAAGGAGTCGTCGGAAATCCACGAACGCATAGCGACCTGCTATGCCAAGATCGGAAATGCCGCGAAAGCAAAGGAGCATGCGGCGCTTGCACAGAGCCTCAAGGCAAAGAAGCGATAATTCTGCTCCTGTCTCAAAGAACCCGTCGATGGTGTGTAGCACGTGCTACATGCTATCGACGGGAATTTTAATAAGTCCACAGACCACAGACTGCAGTCCGTGGACAATAGTCGTCAGTCATCGGACTGTGGTCTGTGGTCTGTGGTCTGTAGACTATAAATGTGAGCTTGTCGTCCAACCCCAAAACAGCTACTCTTTCCCCATGATTGGCTCTCTTCGCGGCACTCTGCTCGAAATCCTGCCTCCGATTGCACTTATCGAGGTGGGTGGGATCGGGTATCGCGTCACGGCATCGCCGTCCACGCTTTCCGGACTTCGAAAAGACGAAGAAGTTTTTCTGTATACGCATGATGTGGTTCGCGAGGACGCGCGCGAGTTGTACGGATTTGTTTCACTTGATGATCTCCGTCTCTTCGAGCGTATGATTTCCGTCTCCGGCGTGGGTCCGAAAGTCGCGCTCGCGGTTTTGTCTGTCGGCAGCGCTTCAACCGTGAAACGCGCCATCATGAACGGCGATCTTTCTACGCTCACTTCGGTCCCAGGAGTCGGAACAAAAATCGCGCAAAAAATCATCCTCGAACTGAAAGGCCAGATCGTGGAAGCGGACGGAGTCACTGGTCCGGATCGCGAAGTGGTTGATGCGCTCGTTTCGCTCGGATATTCTATGAGTCAGGCGAAAGACGTCCTGAAATCCATCCCGCCGGAAGTCACCGATGTTTCGGATCGGGTCAGGGAAGCTCTGCGAAGAATGTCATCATAGAAATTATTGTTATATTGTTAAATTGTTATATTGTTAAATGGATAAAAGTTTCAGCAATATAGCAATTTAACAATATAACAATACAACAATTCCTATTTACTCCAATGCCCTTCAACTCCTCCCTCACCCTCACCGAAGACCAGGCAACCTGGGATGCGTTTATTGCTTCCCAGCCGTTTTCGCAATTCACGCAATCATGGGCGTGGGGAGATTTTCGCGCGGCGCAAGGACAGGAAGTCTGCCGCATCATTCTGGAAGATGAGCAGGGGATCGCTGTTGCCGGACAATTTATTTTTCATCCAAAGCATTTGCTGGGAGGATTTTGGTATGCTCCGCGCGGACCGGTGATTCGCCGCGGACTCGAAGCGCGTTCAACCGAACTTCTTCAGGAATTTTTTGCCGCACTCCCATCGCTTCTCGAAACGCCAGCGTTTTTTATCCGCTGTGAACCTCCGATCGAAGTCAACTCACAAGCCATTTCACTCCCAGCTCATTTCCTCCGGTCGCATTCGTATCAACCTGCGTCGACCGTCGTCATCGACCTGATGCAATCAGAAGAAACGCTGTTAGCCGCGATGCATGAAAAGACGAGATATAACATTCGCCTCGCGGAACGCAAAGGCGTTACGGTTCGCCTGTCCGCATCCGAAAGAGATGTCGCAGCTTTTCTTCGTTTGAACAGCGAGACAGTGGAGCGCGATCTGTTCGTTTCGCAGTCAGCCGATTATATCCAAAAGACATACGATTTTCTTCGTCCGCTCGGCATGGCCGCCATCCGCATCGCCGAGTTTGAAGGCAGGGCGCTCGCGGCAAACATGGAAATCCGCTTTGGCGATACGGTCACCTATCTCTACGGCGCATCTTCATCGAGCGATCGGAATCTCATGGCTCCGTTTGCATTGCACTGGAGTGCGATAAAAGAAGCGAAAGCCGATGGTTACCGTCTTTATGATATGTATGGCGTGAATCCGACCGATCATGCATCGTCCTATTTCAAGCCGTCATGGGAGGGCATTACGCGCTTCAAACTCGGCTGGGGAGGCCGCCGCATCGACTTCATCGGCACCTGGGAATTGCCCGCGCGGAAGTTTTTGTACCGCATCGCGAGAGCGTTTCAGGGAGTGATGAGTCGGTAAGTCGGTTGGTCGGGAAGTCGGTAAGTAAGAAAAATACACTATGGCGATGAAAATTACATTTAAGAGTGACAAATTTAAGAAAAATCGAGGCGGACATTCTCGATGGTTATTATTGCATTGTGAGAAATGTAAGCATCCAATCGCTGTATATCAAAAAGATGGTCCAGGAATGCTCAAACGACTCTATATTGATCGAATCGTTGATTTCAAAGGGCGTGTCGACAAGCATCTAATCTGCAAGAAATGTAAAACGGTTCTTGGTGTTCAAATAATCTATCAGAAAGAACATCGACCGGCATATCGATTATTTGCAGGTGCTGTTGGAAAGACTGTGGTGAAGGGTGACATATTGCCGAAGATGAAAGAATAAAAGTTTTTGATGAAGCGATTGAATGCATATGAGAGTGAGTATAGATTAATTTTAAGTTCAAAACCGTGAAAATATACATAATTTTGATAGTTTTTCACGGTTATGTTGACAAAAACGTGAATTTTGGAAGGGATGGAGATGTTTCTTAATCAATAGTTTTTTTGTTTTATACAACGTCATGCCTTCGAAATAGACCCCTCCTTGCGTTCCGCCATAGGCGGACACCGCGGGGTGACACGGGGTGACAAAAGAAACGCATTTATTTTTTTTCTTACTTACCGACTCACCGACTTATCGACTTCCCGACTGTTTATTTCCCTACGTATCGCGTATACTAACGAATGCCAGAGGGGCATATGGCAAAAATCGAGAAGAAAGAAAAACCGCCGCTCAAAGATGAGGGTTTGGATTTCGCAACGCTCATCGAAGGAAGCATTGAACAAGCACGAAAATTAAATGTCGTGCATGGAATTGAAGAACTCGAAAAAGTTACATCCGTCACCCAGCTGACGGATTTAATCGTTCGGAAGGCTTGGGAGTCGGGCTCATCAGACATCCATATTGACCCAACGAATGATTCCATTGTTATTCGTTATCGAATTGACGGCGTGCTGTACGATGTTCTCTCCCTCAAAAAAGAAGTACAGCCGCTCATTATTACACGCATCAAAGTCTTGGCGAGTCTGCGAACGGATGAACACTTAATGACGCAAGACGGACGGTATCGCGCGGAATATGAAGAAGGAAATGTTGATCTTCGTATTTCCATCGTCCCGACATTCCACGGAGAAAACGTCGTCATGCGTCTTCTTGTTGGAGGCGCAAAAGCGCTCGGACTGGATGACCTTGGTTTTTCACCAGAGGACTTGAAGAAAATCAAGCAGTATATGCGGAAGCCGTACGGAATGATTCTTGCCACTGGTCCGACAGGATCGGGAAAAACAACCACGCTCTACGCCGCCTTGCATGTATTGAACGCGCGCGATGTCTCTATTGTCACCATCGAAGATCCAATCGAATTCGCCATTCCCGGCATCACGCAAATTCAGGTGAACGTGACGACCAACCTTACCTTCTCACAGGGGTTGCGTTCTATTGTGCGCCAAGATCCGAACATCGTTCTTGTCGGAGAAATTCGCGATACGGAAACGGCCGGGATCGCCGTGAATGCCGCCATGACCGGGCACCTCCTTCTCTCTACACTTCACACGAACGATGCGGCGACAACCCTTCCGCGTCTGCTCGATATGAAAATCGAACCGTTCCTGATCGCATCGACTGTGAACGTCGCAATCGGCCAGCGGCTTGTTCGAAAACTGTGCATGAATTGCCGTGAAGAATACACCATGCAAAAAGAAGAGATCGAAACGCTCGCTGAAGTCGTCCCAAAGGAACTCCTCGAAGCGAATCGGACGATTTTCCGCGCAAAAGGCTGCGACATCTGCAATCATACGGGATACGTGAAACGCATGGGAATCTACGAAGTGCTTGAAGTAACGGAAGAAATTCGTGATTTGATCAAGCGCCGTGCAAGCGCGGATGAGCTTCAGACAAAAGCAAAGGAGCAGGGAATGACAACCATGCTCGAAGATGGATTTAAAAAAGTCGCGCAGGGGATTACTTCCATTGAGGAGATTCTGCGCGTGGTTCATGATTAATGTCTATGGCTGATACGAAACAACAAACGAATCAGGAACCGACGCCGCCAGTGACGACCACGGCACCTGTCGCGCCGCCTCCAACGAAACATGCGCCAATTTCGACGCCCATCGCACCAACCCCGATGGACATCGGGGTAGCCCCGATATCTGTTGCGTCAGTTCCGATACCCGTTGCATCGAATGCGATCGGGGTGAAAACAAAAGCAGAAGCGAGCGGTTCATCAGACCCTGTAAAAAAAGAGACTCCCATGAAGGCGCAAAGTGTTCCCGCGATTCCGTCGATGAAGGAAGAAGAACAGGGTGCGATCCAGATGCAGGCCGCCCGGCTGTCGTCGCCGAAACTCCCATCGAAACAATCGCCAGCAACGGGACAGGCGAATGCCGCAGAAGGCGCGAAGAAGGACGGGAAAAAACCGGAACGGCCAAAGCGTCCGGAAAAAGTCATGACGCAGGCGGAAATTGATAAAAAAGAAAAAGCAAAATCAAGCGGCTCGAAATTTTTGAATATCGGCGTGCGCGAGAAAATCATGTTCGCAAAGCATTTGGGCGTCATGCTCGATTCCGGCATTCCGTTGAAAGAAGCGCTCGAGGTTATGGAGGGGCAGGTGAGTTCAAAACCCATGCGCCGCATGCTCACGGTGATGATCCGTGATTTGTCGGACGGGTTTACGCTTTCGTCCACTCTGGAAAAATTTCCGCGCGTATTCAAGCCGTTCAGCGTGAACATCATCCGCGTCGGAGAATCATCCGGAACGCTCCCGAATGCTTTGCATTATCAGGGCATACAGCTTGAAAAAGCTCATGAATTGGAAGGAAAAATAAAAGGAGCATTGCTCTATCCGATAATTATTTTCGTTGGCGCAATTGGAATTGCCTGTTATTTGTCATTTTATATTTTGCCAAAAATGCTTCCGATGTTCACTTCGATGAACGTGAAACTTCCTCCGACAACACGCGCTTTGTTGGATACGAGCCAATTTATTGTCCATCAATGGCCGATTTTGCTCGCAGCGCTTGTCGGAATTGTGGTGCTTAGCATACTGTTATATAAAATTAAACGGATAAAATATTTCATTCACAATCTCTTGATTCATTTGCCGATTTTCGGCGTGATGGTTCGGGCGGTGCAAGTCGCATTTTTTACCCGCATTCTCGGCATCCTGCTCACAAGCGGAGTTCAAATCGTCCAAGCGATCGGCGTTGCCGCGGAATCCGCTTCAAATTTGGTATTTCAAAAAACAATTCGCATTGTTGCCGAAGAGGTTGAACGCGGAGAAGCGATTACGGACGAACTTGAAAAAAATCCACACCTCTTCCCCAAAATTACCACAGGCATGATTAAAGTCGGCGATCGCACCGGACGGCTTGCCGAGAGCTTAATGAATGCAGCGGAATTCAGCGAGAAAGAAGTCGACGATATGACGAAGACACTTTCAACGCTCATCGAGCCGATCACCCTCCTTTTAGTCGGCGGCCTTGTCGGTTTCATCGCTCTTTCCGTTATTACCCCGATCTATCAAATCACCCAGGGGATTGGGAGAGGGTAGTTGCAGTGACTTGAATATGATGGTCTTAAAAAAAGGAGCGAGGAGCGATCCCCCTTCGCTGAAGCTACGGGGGACAAGGATGCAAGAAAAAAATTTGTTTACATCTTTTTTTTCTGTACCCTACGCCCCACGCCCCACGCCCCACGCCCCAGCTTTCACCCTGGTCGAACTCCTCGTCGTGATCGCGTTTGTCATGATTCTGATCGGCATGGTCGGAGGATTCGGGATTTCCGCGCTACGAATGCAGGAGCAAGATCGGGTTGTGCAAACGATACGGAATGAATTGGTTGCCGCCCGGAATCAAGCCATGAGCGAGCGCGAAGGCGGAAGGTGGGGGGTTGCATTTGCAACCACTTCCATCGTTCTTTTTAAAGGATCGACATACGGAACGCGCGATAGAACGTATGACCTATTCAATCCGTTCGCTCCGGGCATAGTAATCACTGGCTCATCTGAAATCGTATTCGTTCCTCCGTTTGGAAACGCAGCCACATCCGGTGCCGTGACAACAACCTTCCTCGACCGGCAGGCATCGGTCACGGTCAATAAGTATGGTATGATTGAAGCGCGATAATCAGGTCTATATGTCTGTAGGACTGTAGGACTGTAGGTTGCTCTTCCTCATGATATGAGGAGTAGAGACCTACTGACGTACAGACTTACAGTCCCACAGACCTTCTCCTCAACATGTTTATCTCTTTTCTAAAAAAACTTCCTCACTCGAAGGGATTCACCCTGATCGAGGTTCTTTTTTCCATCATGATCCTCGGGATTCTGCTGTCGACCGTCCTTTTATCGCTATCCGGCCAGTTAACGCATGTGACAGATTCGAACAGTCGATTACAGGCCGCATCTATTGCCGAAGAGGGGCTTGAGGCCGCCCGCTCCATTCGCGATACGAATTGGTCATCATTGGCGGCGGGTGCGCATGGTCTGACATTCTCCGGAGGTAATTGGACGTTTACAAGCGCATCAGATACCACAAACGGCTTTACGCGCACGATCACGGTCACCGATGCTTCTGCACATGAACGGAATGTGGATGTGACGGTTGCATGGACGCCTCCCGGATCAGCAACCCAGCAGACATATACGCTCTCAACGCGGCTCGCTGATTGGAGAAATCTTCCCGCCGACAGCGGACCCGGCGGAACTTTGGAAGGTGATTGGCATGCGCCGCAAAGCTTACCGGGCGGCAGTTTGCTGGACTTCGGAGTCGGATTTCGCGGCATCGGCCTGACGGTTTCTTCGGGAACATTGTATATGGCGGGATTCGGAACCATATCGCAGTCGTATGAACTCGTTCTTGTGGATGTATCAAATCCAGCAAACCCGGTAAAGCACGGTTCAATTAATACGAGCGTCGGCATCAATAAAGTCGCCGTGAATGCGGCGCGAACGTATGCGTTTGTGGCAAATGCGAACACGACCAATCAGATGCAAGTTATCAGCGTAGCAAATATCGACAAGCCGACCTTGGTAAAAAGTTTCGGCATCGTCGGAAATAACAACAAAGGCCGAACCTTGGTTCTTGTCGGAAATACGCTCTATCTTGGAACCGAAGGTCCGGCACCGGCGGAATTTAATGTGGTTGACGTTTCAACACCGACAAATCCGGTGTTAAGAGGATCGGTCTCGATCGGAAACGATATCAACGAGATGGCCGTGAATGGACACTATGCCTATGTCGTGGATGATTTTGATTCGCGCGAACTTTCGATTATCGATATCACGACATCTACCAGCCCGATTGTTGTTGCGAACGTTGATTTGCCCGGTAACAACAACGGGGAATCGGTTTTTTATGACCCTGTCACAAAACGCGTATATGTCGGAAGGCAATTGAGCACCGTGGACGGCGAAGGCGAGGTATACGTTATTGATGCGCAGGATCCGCGCTATCCGGTCATTCTTGGTTCTTTGGATATGGCCGCGAATGTCGATACGGTGTATGCCGAAGGGAATTTGATGTTTGTCGGATCACAGGAAGAACAGGAATTCCGCGCGTATGACGTTTCGAATCTTCCGGCGATTACATACTATGGAGGAATTGATCTGGGAGACAATGAAATTCCGACTGGAAATTTTTACAGAGATAATGTCTTCTACATCTCGGTATTTGAACGGTATGCGCTTCGCATTATCACGTCGAGCTGAAGAGAAAGAGATCGGAGATCGGAGATCGGCCTGCCCACCCAAGCCCAAGTGCATTCGAGGGCGAAGGAGGGAGATCGGAGATTGCCGAGGGTTTACGCTTATTGAACTCACAATTTACGTTGGAATCGTCGCAATGATTTTGGTTGCACTCGTTTTTACGACGAATGTGATGTATGACGCTCGCGCACGCGTTCGAACGTCTTCGATCGTGCATGAAAATATTTCGTATGCCGTTCAGCGCATCGCTGCGGCCGTGCGCGAAGCGAGCAGTGTTACGGCTCCTGCCGCAGGAGCGTCGAGTACGACGCTTCAATTAACCATGACGGACGCAACGGCAAATCCGACGATTTTTCGAGTCAGTTCACAGCGGATCTATCTGCAGATGGGAACGAGTCCTTCGCTTCCGATTACGTCGCAGGAAGTTCAAATCACTTCAGCCACCTTTACGGTATCGAATGCGAATCCTCCATCCGTTCGCGTGGAAGTGAGCGGAGATAAGACGAATGCACAGGCGGATTATTCCTCTCCGTTTACGTTGTCGGAAACGGCGACGATCCGGAGAGAATAAAAAATTGTTATATTGTTAAATTGTTATATTGTTAAAACTCAAATCAGGACAACAATTTAACAATATAACAATCCGTTTAAACTCGGATTCAATATGAAGCCTACGCCTCGTAAAAATCATCTCCACCACCTCATCATCCACCCCCTCCACGGGGGAGTGATGATGATTACGTTGCTGATTTTGATGGCGATCATGCTGGGTTTTGCGATTGTCGGAATCGCGACGGTCTTGAATGACCGCCAGGGGTATATCGAACAAGCCGACCAGCGATCAGCGGAACAGGCGGCAAACGCATGCGCGGATACCGCTATTGAGCGGTTGGGGCTAAGCAGCTCATATGCAGGAAATGAGACCGTGTCGCTTAGCAATGGAGTCGTCTGTTCCATCTTTCCGATCATTAGCGGAGGCGGTTGGACCATTCAAGCGGAAGCATGGGTGAATAATCGCGTGGCGCGCGTACAGGTCCAGATGGCAAATCGCAACCCTGTGGATATCACATCTTGGACAAAAGTTGAGCGTTTTTAATGCATTTTGCCATTTTTTTCTGTCAAGACTTTTTTCGAGTTGAGAAATGTGCTATACTATCAACAACCTTATCGAAGGGAAATCTTATTCAAATACATTACAACCAAACGTGTATGAAATTATTTAAGAAGCAGATGAAAGGCTTTACGCTCATCGAACTTCTCATCGTGATCGCCCTCATCGCCATTTTGGCCGGTGCGATCATCGTTGCCCTGAACCCTGCGCGACAATTCGCATTAGCGCGCAACTCCGAGCGTGCGAGCCACTTAAATGCCATTCTCAACCTCATCAGCCAAAATACGGTTGAAAATCATGGTTCATTTACCTGTGCCGCAGGCGTCATTCCGACAACGACGAGCACAATGACTTCGGTGGCCGCGGCAGATAACTACGATCTCTGCACTTGTCTTATTCCGACGTATACAAATGCCCTCCCATACGATCCGAGCGCGGCAGGGGCGCATTTCGCCAGTTGTACGGATTACAGTACAGGGTACACGATCGTACGGAATGCCTCTTCAAGTCGCATTACTTTAACGGCCCCGGGCGCGGAGCTTCAGCAGTCGATTACGTATACTCAATAATCGAATACGAACCCTTCGAAACAGAGAACCGCCCCGAAGTACTTCGGGGCGGTTTGTATTTCTGACTACAAATTACGGATTACGAATTACGGATTGCGGATTGAAGAGAAATCCGCAATCCGTAATTCGTAATCCGTAATCTATTTAAGAAAGCGACATGGGAACGCACGCGTCCGCCTGTTATACTATGAGCGGTTCAATTTTTTTTATATCATCCCAATCAATATGCACCATGGAGACGTCCCCCCGCAGATCGCAGACGGTCTACTGAAGCTCAAAAAAATGATTTCAGACGCACATGTCGCGTCATCCAAAATCGATGAAACGATTAATGTTGCCATCTGGAATATACGCGAGTTCGGCAAAGTGCCGCGCACGGATGCGGCCATCCATTATATCGCAGAAATCCTTGGCCAATTTGACCTTATCTCACTTGTTGAGTTGCGAGACAATCTTTCGGATCTCAAACGAGTCCTTCCCTTTCTCGGTCCAAGCTGGGATATCGTCTATTCAGACTGGATCGATGATCCGGGCGGAAACAAGGAACGCACCGCCTTTTTGTTTGATACTCGCGGAGTCACCTTTAACGGTCTGGCCGCCGAAGTGGATGCGCCGCGCGCAAAAAAGAAGGGAGAATATCTGGCGTCCCAATCATTCTGGCGCGCGCCGTATATGTGCTCCTTCCGATCCGGCAATTTCGACTTTATCGCCATTGCCCTTCATGCGCGCTGGGGCGAAGGGACGGCAGGGCGCAAAGCCGAGTTGCAGATGCTGGCGAATTGGATTGAACGTCGCACGAAGGATAAAAATTTTGAGGATAAAGACCTCCTCGTGATGGGCGACTTTAACACGCCGAAAATCACGGATGAAATTTTTAAGGCTATCACCAGCCGCGGACTCCAAATTCCCGATTCTCTGGTGGACCTGAAAGTCGGCAACCGCATCGTTGGAGGTTCGAATATGGAAAAGACCGCACGTTACGATCAAATTTTGCACATGCCGTCATTAAAGAAGCGGTTCGCCAACACAGGCGGAACGGTCGATTTCTATTTGGATGGGAAAGGCATGAAACAACTGTTTCAGGATACAAAATATACCCCTCAAGAATTCAGCTTCCAAATCTCCGACCATTTTCCGATCTGGGTACAGATCAAAACGGAAATCGACGGCGAACGGCTGAATCAAATCGTACAAAACGGGAAAAAATCTGATCTCCCTTGAAAGAGGATGGCGAGCTTTGACGGGGAGTTGATAATTGGTATACTCTCTCATGGTCGCACATTACGAAAGGAATCGACATGTCCTACGGTCAACGGGAATTTACCACCAAACAAAATATCGCCTCGGCACTGGGTTGGATCATTATCTTGAGTATTGCATGGTTTAGCCGGTCATACTGGCTGCCTTCGTTCATCACTAACGATTCCAAGCCAACATCATCTGATTCGAACGAGCGCCATGACGACTTGCTTCGCCGCAGTCAATCAAATGACCGCACGAATTGGGTCCCCGGATCAGTCGGCAGATAGCCGCACGTTCACGTCTTTGCCCGCTTACCTTACCAATAAGGTAGGCGGGTATTCAGTTTGGAGATGATAATGAAAGTGTCTGTGCGCTATCAGTCATCAGTTAATCTATTCTCCGCTGAAGTTTTGTATGGCCGCGCCACCACGTAGAACGTGGCAAGCTGTGAAATCCGCGCAGATATGGTCGAGTGGCCGCGTAAATCCCGCCGACGGCGGGACACGCGGCACGTAAAAACCACGCTGTGAGCGTGGTTTTTACGTGGTGCACCAGACTATACGAAGTTCGAACTTTCGCGGGCAACGAGTCACTTATTCACACCACGGGGGGTAACAAAACGCCATTTGTTACCCCTCCGCATCTTCAATGAAGATGTTATCTTTGAATCACTATGTCAAAACAATCTGAATTCATCAAAGTGAAAGATGCCGCGCGACGCATCGGCATCCGAACCGAGACGATGTACGATTGGATCAATCGCGGGTACGTTCCTGCGCACCGATTCGGACGGTTCGTCCGTATCCTTGCATCAGACTTCGAGGAGTATTTAAACCGGACTCGGATAAACGATGGATCAATCAAACAACGCAATGAATAACAGACCCTATGTTCCTCAAGGATTCAAAGTCGCTTGCTTCAAAGTCGCTTGCTTGCTTGATTCGACGAGTGAATTGTTTTATGCTGAAGATTGTATGTCTGACGATCTTCGAATTGTGGTCATGATCAGCGGCGTTCCTTACGCAAGAAACAAGCCTCGCGGCGATATCAAAGCACCAAAGAGTTGGTCACGGGCCATAGCAGAACAGACGCGGCACCTCCCTCGCATACAGGGACCGTGTTCGCTTCGAGTGACATTTTATATGCCACCAGATAAATACCCATCGGATTTGCCGTTTGGACCAGACTTAGACAACTATTTAAAACGTTTATTGGACGGACTCAATGAGACCGTCTTTCGTGACGTTGCTGGGCATGATTCATGTGTCGTGCATCTGGAGGCGAGAAAGGAACGGGTCGAAGATAATAAGAAATCCGGAGCGCATATCGAAATCGTCCCGTTCGAATCAACTCTAGTGTCAGAGGAAGTTCTCCGATCCTAGAAATCACAAGTTGCTTCGTTGAGCTCAGAAATCAAAACACCACTTCTGGTGAGAAGTAGTGTTTTGTGGTGCACCAGATTATACGAAGTTCGAACTCGTTTGGGCCATCGGCGCCCGAGCCTGTTGCTATGAAGAAGAAAGTTGAGCTGGCATATCGCCTGATATTTGGTAACCCATCTGCGAGCAGCGTATAGAAGGTGCGGGGCGTTCGTGGCAAACGTTGCGGCGGAGGCCTGCTTTGCCAAAGTCGCTGGTCCGTGTTGCGCCGATCGTAACCAAGAAACGCCGTGCTCGTTGGTCAGCTGACGAGGCACGACGCGTAATTGGTGAGCAGATGTCGTCGGGCTTGTCGGTAGGCAAATTCGCTGACCGTAAGGGTCTTGACGCAGAGCGCTTGTATAGGTGGAAGCGCATTTTGGCCGAGGGGACCGTGACAACGCCGGCATTTGTAGAAGTTCGGACCGCCGACATTGCCCGGCATGATCGCCAAATTGAGATTACGCTTCGTTCGGGACATCGATTGTTCTTCGCCGATTCGGTCGACCCGTCGGCATTACGCCGGCTATTGCAATTGCTCGAGTAGGGGCAGGTAGTGCTGGGCCTTCCCCCGTGGCTATCCGCAAGTTCTTCAATTGCGCCGCGTTGGATATTGTCCCTATGGAATCCTTCTTTGTGACTCCCCAAAAGGGTGCCCCTGCCACGACGCTTGCAACGACCAACCCTGGCTGTCCCTTTTCTCTTGCTATTGCAGCGAATGTCGGATCAGCAACGCCGAACTGCGCTTGACCACTAGCTACCGCCGCAAACGTTTTGTCATCACCGCCCCCGTTGATGAGTTTCACGTTTAGCCCCTCCTGCGAGAAGAATCCCTTCTCGACAGCCACATAGAGGGGCATATAGACGAACACCTTAGCGAACTGACAAATGGTAATGTCCTGTGGGGCTGATTGACTCGCTTTGTTGACGGGGCCGGGATGATCGGATGAACGCGTGTCGTGCTTGCAGGAAAGAGACGTTGCGGCAAATCCGAGACTCAAAATGATCGTGCAAAATATGGGGCGCATGACACCTTCCGGAATGAGATTGATGCGCTTTCGCAATAGGCATGCCATTCGGCGGCTAGTGTGTTGGGCGCCACCTCTGCGGAAATCCAACCGAAACTGGCCAATTATTCAGCTATCAAATCCGATACTCGAAGTATCAGAAAAGACACTGGCAAACTACGCACGAGGTCCTGATCGAGCCAGCCCAGGTAACTCGGCCTGAGGGCCAACTGGAGGGGTCGTGATTCGCTTGACAGCCTTCTTCCTCAATCTGTGACCCGATCCCACCACAATTCTGGTTGTGAGGGTAGTGACTCGGAAAATTCGAAAGGAACGTTGTGTCACCGTTCATGAAAACATGACGACCGGGCGGAATCCAATCCACGCGGCAGCTTGGTTGTATCCAATCACTCCATTTCCCCCATCGCTTGAGGTTCCGAAAGCAACACGGTTGCGATGACCAAATTTCTCCTCGCACCACTCCCCAGTATTTGTCTTGTGCCACATCCCATGCTGACCGAGTACCACATTTGCTTCGATGACCCGCGGAAGACGAACGACAGCTTCTGGTGGTAGTCTCAACTTCTCGCGCATTTTAGCTGTGAATTCTTGCCAAAAAGGGGCGGTTGGTCCGAATTGCTCGGGGTGAATAGAGAATCGAGAAGCACTCGGCACAAGCTCGTTGCTTACAATACCTGATTCTAAGATTTCATAAATTACTCCCTGAATCATTTCGTCACGATCGTAGAGCTGCAATCCGCGTTTGCTCCCGGCTCCATAGTCGGGTTTATTGTGACAATCAAAAAGAATCCATGCGCCCGGCAACTCGGATGGATCCATGTACTCACCTGTATGAGGATCTTGAAGGTGTGGATTGGTTTTGTTCTCGTGCATCATTCTTGTATCGTTGTATCCGCCATTCGTCGTTCTGTCCCAATCCGGTTTGTGCTCCCACCCTGGCAATCGTAGTGAATTGTCCATGTTTACTTTTGGCAGATACCTGAGTTCAAATAGCTGTTTCTTCCATCTTTCGATCTGTTCTGGTTTGACGTACTCAGGAATCTGCGGCACCTCGATTCCGTGCTCCTTCATGAACTCCGCGCCGAAGAAATCAGTAAGGCGAGTGATTTCTTGGTCTCGGATTTTCTCCAAGTTTGGCACTTCAACACGGTTTTCTAGTTCTGACCCTTCAAGCACACTTTGACTTGGTTCGTTAGAGTGCTCCTCGGAGGAGGGCTGGGGCGCTCCCTCCCCGGAAAACATCTTACTTTCTTTCATAAGAAAAGAAGTTATGAATAGTAATTGTAGCCAGTGTGGCAAACGAGCGCACATCCTGCAAGTCCATGTGAGGGCAGACGTGGCCACACGTACCGCAATTGGCGTTGTCCGCCGTGGTGTCGTGACACTTGCTATCGCTGCAGAGAGCAGTGCCGTTTACGCACGTCGGGCCGCACTGGCTTGCTGAGCACACTTGACCTTGAGGGCAGACGTGGCCACACGTACCGCAATTGGCGTTGTCTGTCGTTGTATCGTGGCATTTGTTGTCAGCACAGAGACTCGTGCCAGCCATGCAGGTCGGGCCGCACTGGCTTGCCGAGCATACTTGCCCCTGCGGACAGGGTTGACCGCACCCACCGCAATGGGCGTTATCCGTGGCCGTGTCGTGACACTTGCTATCGCTGCAGAGGGCAGTGCCGGTTACGCACGTCGGGTACATTCAGCGATATGTATCCCTTCTTGGTCTCGTTGCAGCAACGTATCTTGGATATGCGGGTCACTTTCGCAATTGCGATATTGGCGCTGCATCACGAAGGTCATGACAACTGATTATTTGCCGTCACATTGGCTTCCGCAACCACTTCTCGTTCGTTTGATGGATATCGTTCGCAGACGATATGGTGTCGAATTGACGAACGAACAGGCAGGTATATTCGCCGAACGTCTCTTCCAATCAGTGGCGCTTCTCGGTCAGATTCGTCTTCGATGTGTCCACAGATCAGGTCCGCCATCGACTTGACAAGATGATGCACAAACGAGATTGTCGACATACCTATGAACATTCAGCGAGCGTGTGTGCTCTACGCGCGCAAGTCTACCGACTGCGAGGACAAGCAAATTCTTTCTATCCCCGCGCAACTGAGCGAGCTCCGCCAATTTGCCGAACGAAGCTGCCTTGAAATATCTTCGGAGCTTACAGAAAGCTATTCCGCGCGCGAACCGGGGCGCCCCGTGTTCTCACAGCTCCTTACCGACATTGCGGCTGGAAAAATCGAACGCATCCTTTCGTGGAAACTTGACCGGCTTGCTCGAAACCCCGTTGATGGCGGAACCCTAATCCACTGTCTTGGAAAGGGTCTTTTGAAAGAAATCGTAACGCCCGAGGGAACCTACACTGGAGCTGGAGATTCCAAGTTCATGCTTTCGGTTCTCTTTGGCGCAGCAACAAAAATGACCGATGACCTATCGCAGGGAGTACGTCGTGGAAATCGGGCGATATGCGAGCGCGGACGAATCCCTGGAATGGCACCGCTCGGGTACATGAAAATCCGAGACCTTCCGGGATTCCGCGGAGCGGGAAAGGTCGTTCCTGACCCCGCACGATTTGAGCTCGTTCGACGTGTCTGGCAGCGCGTGCTTGCTGGCGACACGGTTGCCGATGTGTGGCGCCAGGCGACACAGAAATGGGCCTTGACCGTTCGAGGAACCCGAAATCTTGCGATCCGACCACCATCGCCAGCCTATTTCTACGCGATTCTGAGTAACCGCTTTTATGCGGGTCAAGTCGTCCACCATGGCGAGGTGTATCAGGGCGAACACCAGCCAATGGTCACGTTGGCGGAATTCGAAGAGGTGCAACGGCTCATGCACCGCGTCGAATGCGCATTGCTCAAAGAACGGTGACGAAAACTATCCGCCTCCCTCGAAAATTGTGCAGTACATACGCAAAAACTCGCGCCCGAGGAATGCTCATGAACGCGAGTTTCTTGCTTGGTGCACCCAAGACGATTCGAACGTCTGACCTCTTCCTTCGGAGGGAAGCGCTCTATCCAGCTGAGCTATGAGTGCGGGAAATGGCTATTAGCTACTAGCTTCTGGCTTCTAGCTTCTAGCTGATAGCCAGAAGTCAGAAGTCAGAAGTCAGAAGCCGATGGATCATACGCGAAAACAACCGAAAGATCAAGGCTTTTTATTGACGCATAGGATAGGGCTTGCTATAGTCTGCGCGCTAAAAACATTTGCGTCGCTAGCTCAATTGGTTAGAGCAGGGGCCTCTTAAGCCCAAGGTTCCCGGTTCAATTCCGGGGCGACGCACCATGAGAATACCGGGCACAAGTGCCCGGTTTTCGCTGAACTAAGCCCAGAATCAGCGTAGCGCGCGGTGGCCCCTACGGCTCCGAATTTGGCTTGGTGTCCTCCTGGTGACCATTTCCATTTGAATCTGGATTCCAGCATCGACCGACCCATTGTCGCACGTCGCTATCCGAAGCGTGCGCATATCGGCTCGTCACGCATTGTGAAACGTGTCGTTCCGGTAGTCCCAGTCAACTGCCCAGTAGTCGATCCATTGGGACCAGTGTCGAATTGATTGAGCAATGGCCTTCGGTAGATCCTCCGAGGGAATTACGAACTCCGACAATTCAACAGTTACACGTCGTCCCGACAAGTGCTTCTTTAGTGACACTGCGCGAAGCTCAAAAAAAACACCTTCGTGGATGTCACCTTGTTCAACTGCACGTCGAAGTTGGGATCACCAAACCTATCGGTCTGAATCGAACCTCAACGACGTGCTCCACTTAGTACGACATGAGGTTCAGTCGCAATAAAAGCCCGGATCAAGCGAATGCGAGACCCGGGCACGCAGTTGGCGGCGACCGCCATCGCGATGCTGGTGTCGAATACCCGCATCGCGAACAGACACAGGGAGTGGTTCCCTTTGTCTGGTGCGATGCGCGACTGAGCCCACGAAGGAAGGGAAATGCGACACATGCATATCCGATCAACCGAGGTACAGCACCACGACCAGCAACGTAGCGGCAGTATACACAGATCCGGCCTGCGAGTCAAATCGGCGCGGTGCCGCTCGAGTCAATTCGGGCGTATTGGCCTGGCGATCGATACGCAGAACATTCTTAGCTGCGCCCTGGAGCGCGGGATCGCGAAGATCGACTACTGGCAGCTCCTGGCTGACATCATCGGCAGTACGCCGGCGGCCATGAAATGCTCCTCGCCATTTGCGGCAAATTTCTCATCGAACGCTTTTCTGGCCCGCTGCGATGTATGCGCGGGCATCGTTGCCGATTCCCGCTCACCCGCAACGGTCGTGTCGGCGACGGACTTTCCAAGAAGCCACAGTCTCATTCGCGTCCCCGGGCGCTTGACCGCATATTGCAGTGTGCGCGGCAGCGTCTTATCAAGCGTTTCCCGTGTACAGCTTGAGCCGATTGAGGAGTCACACAGGACGTCGATCATTTCCGCTGGCAGCGGCGGCTCGTCGCAGATACCGAATACCTTGCATGTACTTGCAAGTGCCGGAGCAACGACAAGGTCATCACAACCCGTTAGAGTAATTGCCAGAATGGCCTGCGCTGCGGTACGCCTCCAGAATTTGAACACGGTAAAATCACTGTTCGTCATGATTGACTCGCAAATGTCGTTGGATACTTCACTCCAAGCGGGAACGTCGTAAATCGCGCTCTGAGCGAGCTCGTTTCTTGTCTGCGTATTCGTTCTTTTACCCCGTTTGGACTGGGCGAAAGAGCCTTCTTCGAGTGCCTCGCTCGTCGTACAAATGACCTGGTCAGCCGTGCTCCTACTCTCCGCGACAAGTCTCGTGCTCAACCCTGGGGCCAAGTGCAGTTCGGGTTCCTCTAAGGCAAGGACTACCGACTTGTTCTTTGATTTGCGAGATGTTGCAACTTCAAGAAGCAGGAGGAACGACTGGAGAGACAAAAGCCCTACGCCATGACGTGACACGGGGAGACAAGCAGACTCCGACGCATAGTGTGGCTGGAGCGCGTGAAGCACGCTGTCACTGTCGCCTGCCGTTAGTCGAAGCCTTAGTCCGGGAGCTGACGGAAGCAGCTTTCCCAATCGTTCGTTGATGCTGCTTACTAACTTTCCAAGAGCCGAGCTCGCCTCAATTGGTTTCTCGGGTTCTCGAAGCGCATCGCGCTGATGGATCACTTCCGCAGACGGAAATCCGGCAGCCTCCAGTAGAGTCCTGCGAAACAGATCGGAATTGAACGAGACAACACCTTCCCACGTTCTTCTTGCCAGAAGGACGAAGAGTCCCGCTTGATTAAAGAGTTGGGCAGGGACTTCTTCAATATGACTATCGGACAGAAAAGGATCGTCGGCATCCGCATCATCAGCGTCGTAGAAATATCGTTTCATCTCTACGGTAAGCTCTTCGTGGTCGAAATGGCCGACAACCGCTATCTGCGCAGCGAGCACCCTGTCCGGACCAGAACTGGCATGGACGGTTCCTGCGGAGTCAATCCACTTTGGAATGGCTCTGCCTTCGCGAAACCAATCCGTGTTCCGTGAGTGATCATTGTCTCGAAACCCGCAAAGCGAAACTACAATGCGAAACCGATCCTCGGGGCCAGGATTGCTTCCGGTAAAATCGTGTTCGGTTAACGCCTTAACAATGCGCCCTCTGCCTAGAGCGAGTGCAATCGCGTCCACTAACGTGCTTTTCCCACACCCGTTTGGCCCTATGATGACGCATTGGGGCGAGAGGTGGAATGTTCCTTTCGCGATGCCACGAAAGTTACTGATATCGATACGTCGGATGTACATAGAAGAAGTTCAGATGGAAATGGTCAGATTCGTTCACTTTAGAATGCGCGCCCGTGCAATAAAACACAACTGCTATCGAACCGTCGGGTTACCCTGACTTGCCGTGAATTAAGGTCCAAATTCACATTATCAGACCATACCGTCCAGCAGCGGTACGAATACCACTGGCACACATCGCGAACTCCACATGGTTTCCCCCTGGGTCGGATAATTGACGATCGGTAATCGGACTGATATTCTGCCGTTCGAACCCACCGACACCCTCGCCGTCTTTGGTACGCAGTGGGTTCGAACCGTGTCCGCTTTGGTGACCAAACGTGGTCACCATGACACATTTCTCATGCTTTAGCGTGAATACTGATGAACGAATCGGTTCTTTCTTTCTCGCTCAACTCAGCGTCGATTTGGTCGCCTCATATCATTTCTGATCATCGGTGAAGAGAATCGTTGCCCGGTTCAATTCCGGGGCGACGCACCAAGCAAGAAACTCGCGTTCATGAGCGTTCCTCGGGCGCGAGTTTTTGCGTATATGCAGCGCAATATTGGCAGGGGGTGGGTAGTTTGCGTACTCGTTTGATGGCGTATGGGAATTCGGACGCTTTTCTTCCAGCAGCGAGAGCGGAAAACGCAATACCGGCAAGGCTTTCTTATCCTTCACCACGATGTTTGCGTACAATTCGTTCAGAAGCTCCCGCTTCTGGCTCGCGTCGCCTTCGTGAAACAGCCGGACGACCCGATCTTCACGGCGCCCCTCCGCCAGGCTTGGAAAAATAGTTCGAAAAGGCGTCCAATGCAGCAGCATTGCCGCGCAGACGAACTTGATCGACGAGCAGCGTTTCGGGCATCACTGGAAGCGCAAGAAGGGCGTCAAGTCCGCTGATTTCCCGTGCTGTTGCAGCCGCCTCGTCAGGATCCGCTGATACGCCTGATGAAAGAAGTTGCTTGGCCTCGGCTACATGCGGCTTGAGCGCCTTGACGTATTGCCCCACGACAACACCAGCGTCGCGAGTGGGGCTCGAGAGGCGCAGCGATAGCTTGTGTCCCGACAGCGGCAGGACTTCGAGGGCAACAACAACTACCCCCTCAGGCACTTGGGCGGTAACGTCGGCAACCGTTCTGGGCGGTACAAGAGCAATACTTCGTGTGGGATCGGCCGTGGCTTGTCCACGTTGCGCACCGTTGTCGCAGCCCACCGCGCCCGTCATTGTCAGGACGGTTAGGATGAGGAGGATATGACGGCACCATCGCATGCTGCATAGGATAGCACCGTCGACGCAGACAAGCACGCGACGCGGTTCTATGTCATGGCAGTCTTTGTCTGCGCGCCCAAATGAGCTTGGCGCTCACATCCTGTGCGTCGCGGCTGTAGTTACGGTCCTGAGGAATCGGGTCGAAATCGCGCCGGGAAAGCCCGGCGTCATGAAGGATCGTAATGACCATCCACTCCGATGGCTTCAATGTACCGCTCCTCGACGAGCCGGAAGTGGATTCCGGCTTTGCGGGGTCATTGGTCGGAGATCGGTGAACCTTCCCGTGAGCGCAAATTTGGGATTATCGTCACCGCACCCGCGGTGAGCACAGCGGACCATGATGGCCTTGGGACTGTCAGGGAGTCCGGCTAGCAAAGCCACAATTCGGTCCATCGAAATGGTCCAGTTTGCGGATCGGCGAAAAATCGAGGATTGCCGGCATGGACCATATTGAGTGACCGATTTGGCCCTGTGCTAGCCGGAAGTCCTGACTGTCGGCTTCACCGCAGGGTCCGTCATCTTTTCCTTGCAAGGTCACCTAGAATTGATCACTCTCCGACGACCGACGACGACACCGCAGACTATATCCGTGCCCGTCTGGCACGTGTCGGCGGCTCTCGTGACCTGTTCACCGCCGATGCCATCACGATGCTGCACGAAGCCACCTTTGGCAGCCTTCGCGACGGCAGTGCGAGTCGAGAAAGTCCGCCTTGTCGTATGCGGGGCGAGATCGCACCTCATGCAAGTCGTGATAACCACTCCCATTATAGCACTAGTGGAAGCAGTCCAGTGCGAAGGCGCGACCGGCTAGATGACCGTATTCGCGACTTGACGAGAGCCCGAGGATTCCGATCGCCATTTCTTGTAAGCCTACAACTATTTGACTTGTTGATGGACACGGTAGATAATTTGTTCAGTGGACGCTTGTTCTGTAACCATCAGTTGCCCGTCCGCCGGCGGACCGCGGTTCTGGGCGCGGCCTTGCATCCGGGCCACAGGACCAACGTCGAATGCCTTCCTTCCTAATCGTTGGGTTTACGACGGCATTCCTTCCCTAGTATTACGCAGGTCATTTCGATGACCGATGCCGAAATCCTCAGCACGCGGGAAGCCGGGTACGTTGTCCTATGCGACATTGTCGCATTCTCCAACAAGAAGGACTACGTCCAGAAGGCATGTGTAGAGCACCTTCACAAGTCAGTCTCTGAGTCGCACTTGTTTTCAACTCATCTACAAAGCCACGAGCACCAGCGGGTTCTCAGCTGCACTGGGGATGGATTTGTTCTAATGACGGCGCTATGCTTTGGGAAAGCGATCTCCCAAAGTGGAAAGAAGGTCGCTCGGCCAGTGCCGTCGAAGCCAGGCGAATCTATGTTGAAAAGCTGTCATCCCACTGGGGCATCCCAGAAGAAGCCATCAAGAAATTAGGCCGGAAAGCTCGCGCGTACTTTGGTATTGCAATCCCCGATTTGGAGGGCAATTCAATGGGCGTGCTCATGGTTGACGCCTTTGATCCGCTGACCAATGTTTCGAAAAGCGCTCGCGATGAAATCGTGTCCATATTGGACGTTGCCGTGAAGGAACTCACTCCACTCTTGCATATTCGCTATTCGCTCTAATGAAAGGAGACAATTGCGCGCTCATGGATTCAAAGAAGAAGACTCCAAAGAATGTTTTGAAGCAACATGAACCCAAGAAGATTGTTGCCCAAAAACTGGCAGACAATGTTTATCGCATCGAAATCAGGCGACCACCTTCGCCGAAGCTGACAGGCTCAAGACTTCGTTCGCTCTATTGCGAATGAACTAACGCACGCAACATCATGTTGCGTGCGTTTTTCTGGTAGCAAATCTGGTTCGTCGTCGACCGAAAGCTCGCCAAAAAGTCCCGTAGAGAAGCCCCAGTTGTACCAAGGTCGGCTTTCGTGAAGCGAATTTGTGACTCTCCCCTGAGTCCTGGCCCGAGTGACGTACGGGCGGCAGTGTTCAGTGCAGATAACAGATTGGGGTACCAACGCCTGGGCTGAGCCCAATGTCGTACAAGAAAGCTTGGACGACGCGGCTTGAGGTCTCTAGTGCGAGATTTGAACAGAGCTCGAAGTGACCCGACGAGCGATTTGACAAGAAGCCGAGTCACAGACCAAGTCTAGCACGGCATGAAATAGCCAATGATTTCGAGCAGTATGGGTTTTCGGATCACGCGGGCGAGGTCAATCTAATTGCTAACGGGAATGTCGGGGGCGGTCGGTTCGAACTTCGTACCCATTTGTTGCACCAACCTTCACCCCTCCGATGTCCATCGGAGGGGTTTCGGTTGGCGCGGCCATCCTTCACTCTGCCCTAAAAGGGCGGGTTTTGGATTGACGCATTCCTCCATTTTTGATACGTTGCTCGCGCAGAAAAGGAAGGTTTCTCATGTACATTCACACTCTCACGATCTTTCAGGCTATTGTTATTTTCGCATGGATATCTCTGTTGCCTTGGCTCGTTTATTCATTGAGACTTGTTTCTCAAACGCAAAATGAATTGTCGGTATACCGACAACTTCCGGGCGCGGATGATATGCAAGAGCAGGAACGGATTTTGCTGGATCATCAGCGGGATAATAAGTCTTCGATCCGTGTAGCACTCATCTATATAGCGGCAACGATTTTAATGGCGTTTCCTGTGCTGAACTTCTCAAAAATGTCGCAAGTGGTCCTGCTTTCTCTGGGTGCGATACTGATTTGTTTAAAATATGTATATATTTTTTTGCAAAGAAAAATTCGCGAAGAGATCACGTCATCCGTTGAAATCAGAGTAAAAATCGCGTGCCTGCAATCAAAAAACTCCGCATGATTGCATTCATATCATCTTCATCTGAACCTCCATGCTCTCGCGCTGGAGGTTCTTTTGATCTCGCAGAAAGTTGACGCTAAGTCGTCTTACCCGCTACGCTACCAGCACAACTATGAGAATGTCCGCACTGTTTACCAAGACGCTTAAGGAAGTTCCGCAGGATATCGAGAGCCTGAACGCGCGATTTTTGATCCGCGGAGGATTCGTCGACCAGCACATGGCCGGCGTGTATAGCTATCTGCCGCTCGGCTTGCGCGTTTTGCAGAAGATTCAACGTATTGTTCGCGAAGAAATGAATGCCATTGGCGGGCAGGAAATTTTGATGCCAGCATTGCTTTCAGCCGAGCCGTGGAAAGTCTCCGGCCGATGGGATGATCCGGGAACCGAAGTGATGTTCCAATTCAAAGGGGCTGGGGATCGCGACGTGGGACTCGGATGGACGCATGAAGAAATCGTCACGCCACTCGTGCAAAAATTCGTTTCGTCGTATCAAGATCTTCCGATTTTTGTGTATCAAATTCAAGACAAGTTCCGAAACGAGTTGCGCGCAAAATCCGGCATTCTGCGCGGACGCGAATTCAACATGAAAGACTTGTACAGCTTTCATGCGACCGAAGAAGAGCTGGAAGCATATTATGACAAAGTGCTCGAAGCGTATCTACGTGTATTTCGACGCTGCGGAATCGATGCGATTCCGACTGAAGCGTCGGGCGGAGCCTTTTCAAAAGTGAGCCATGAATTCCAAATGCCAACGGAAAGCGGGGAGGATACGATTTATGTCAACGGGTCTGGAGATTACGCGTGGAATAAAGAAATCTATCCGGATATGAAAGACGGCGACGAAGCGCCGGACGGTTCCGGACCGGTCAAGGAAATGCGGGCGATCGAAGTTGGAAATATCTTTAAGCTCAAGACGCGTTTTACCGATCCGTTCAAAATGGTGTACACGGATGAAGAGGGGAAACAGCGGCCGGTGCAGATGGGATGTTATGGCATTGGGCCGTCGCGAGTGATGGGATCCATTGTCGAGTCGCATAATGACGAGCGTGGCATTGTCTGGCCCAAGGCCATCGCGCCGTTCCATGTCCATCTCATCAGCCTTGGTGCGAAAGACGAAGGCATGCAGGAAGAAATCCGCACAGCATCCGAATCCATGTACGAAGACGCAAAGCGCGAAGGCATCGACGTGCTATGGGATGATCGCATGGGGGTCACGGCCGGAGCGAAATTTGCGGACGCGGATCTCATCGGCATTCCGCTTCGCATTGTCGTATCCGAAAAAACGCTCGCAGAATCATCCGCCGAATGGAAGCGCCGTTCATCCGATGAAGCGCACTTTGTCGCGCTAGACGGACTGTTGGAAGAGCTGATCGCAGAGGTGAATGAGGACTAGATATAGAAGTTAGAAAATAGAAGTTAGAAGTTAGAATAAGAAGGATTATTCTAACTTCTAACTTCTATTTTCTAACTTCTTCTTATTTGAACTGATCCGGATTCCTCGCAAATGAGATGGCGGTTTTCTGCGTGATAAATCCTTCCTGCACGAGCCAGCGCAATTCCTGGTCAAGCGTATTCATGTGTTCTTCCGGCGAGCTGTAGAGCACGTTTTGAATTTGATTCGTCTTTGATTCATGAATGAGGTTTGCAATGGCCGTGTTGTTTACCAGAACTTCATGCGCGGCAATAAGCGTCCCGTCGACTTTTGGAATAAGGATTTGTGAAATGACGCCGGCAAGAACCATGGCAAGCTGTAAGCGGATCTGCGTCTGTTGATTCGGAGGGAAAGCGTTCACAATGCGGTCAACCGTTTCCGGTGCGCTGTTTGTGTGGAGCGTGGCAAAAACCAAGTGGCCAGTTTCGGCAATCGTAATTGCCGCGTCAATGGTTTCGAGCGAACGCATTTCTCCAATAAGGATGACATCCGGATCTTGGCGGAGCACGTGTTTTAGTCCTTCTTCGAAACTAATGAAGTCTGTCCCGTATTCTCGCTGGGCGATAATTGATTTTTTTGATTCATGAATGAACTCAATCGGATCTTCGAGCGTAATAATATGCCGCCGATCATTCTCGTTAATCTTCTGAATCATGGCCGCGAGCAGGGTTGATTTTCCACAGCCGGTCGGCCCGGTGACAAGCACGAATCCGGATTCGCGTTTTACGAATTCGTATGCGGCTTCCGGCGCGAACAGATCATCCAGCGTCGGAATAACGAGCGGGATATAGCGGGCGGCAAGCGCTGGATTTCCGCGCTCCCAAAAAACATTCAAGCGGTATCGTCCGCCGTCGGGCATGGCAAGAGAGCAGTCCAGTTCGCGTTCCGTTTGAAATCGCTTCCGCTGTTCTTCTGATAAGATTTCATCGATGTTTTTTTGCAATTTCGCTTCCGTAAATACGGGCAAATCATCCTGCGGTATCAGCTCTCCGTTGATCCGAAAGATCGGAGGCCGTCCAACCATGCAGTGCGCATCGGATGCATGCATCTCTGCCGCTTTTTGCAACATCGCATGAAGCTCAGTTTGTTTCGTAATTTGCATATCGATAGAGATATGGTAGCACGAAGAAGGTCTGTAGGTCAGTAGGACAGTATGACTGTAGGTTTCTTTTACTGATGACATCAGGAAGAGCGACCTACAGTCATACAGTCCTACAATCCTACAGACCTTCTTCCAAACGCCGCTCAACCAAGCAAAATGATCCGTAATTGTTGAACATATTTGCATAACGGAGTATCCTGCAAGTGCTTTCTTACGAACCATAGGACGCCCTATGAACAAAGCTGAACTTATTACGCATATCGCCGACGAAGTCGGCGTCACAAAGAAACAAGCCGAAGACATGGTCGAGGCTTTTGTCAAAATTGTGACAGATTCTCTCTGCAAAGGAGGGGAAGTCACGATCGCCGGTTTTGGTGCATTCATGTCCAAGCAGCGTAAAGGCCGCATGGGCGTTAATCCGCAAAATCCGACAGAGAAGATGCCCATCCCTTCTGTCGTGGTCGCCAAATTCAAAGCCGGTAAAAATTTAAAAGAAGCGCTGAAGGCGAAAACGCCTGCGCCAGCGCCTGCGCTGGAAGCGCAAGCGGCATAAAAAATACCCTCGAGTTGAATCGAGGGTGTTTTTTATGTTGAAGTCGGTGAGTCGGAAGTCGATGAGTCGGTCAGAGTACTGATCGACTCACCGACTTCCGACTCACCGACTCTCTTAACGCGCGTATTCCACCACCCTTTTCTCTCGAATAAGCGTGATCCGAATTTCTCCCGGGTATTTCAATTCCTGTTCCAATTTTGCGGCAATGTCGCGCGCAAGTTTTTCTGCCTGTAAGTCGTCGATATTCGCTGGATTCACAAAGACGCGAACTTCGCGGCCAGCTTGAATGGCATATGAACGTTCAATGCCTTCAAAGCTGTTTACAACTTTTTCCAAATCTTCCAAACGCTTGATGTATTGTTCGTAGGAATCCTTGCGCGCACCCGGACGGGCTCCGCTGATTGCGTCTGCGGCTTTCACAATGACCGCTTCAATGGTCCGCGGCTTGTCTTCATGATGCCCGATGCTCTGATAGGCGATTTCTTCCGGCAAGCCGAATTTTTTCATGATTTGATACCCAAGCTCCGGATGCCCACCTTGCATGTCATGATCAACGGCTTTGCCGATATCATGGAACAGTCCGCCAATCTTGCAGACTTTTACATCTGCACCAAGCTGTTCGCCGAGTGCGATGGATAATCGTGCGACTTCCATGGAATGGAGAAGCGCGTTTTGGCCATAGCTCGTTCGGAATTTCATCCGGCCGAGAATCTGAATGAGCTTCGGATCGATTTCCGCTGTTGAAATTCCAATTTCATACAGCGCGTCTTCTCCGGCCTTTTTCATTTCAACGGCAAGTTCGCGCTTGGATTCGGCAATGGTTTCCTCAATGCGCCCCGGATGGATGCGTCCGTCAGCAATAAGTTTTTCAAGCGAGCGTTTTGCGATCTGGCGGCGAATCGGACTGAATCCGCTGATGGTAATCATCCCCGGTGTTTCATCAACGATCAACTCACACCCAGTCAGCATTTCGATGGACTTGATATTGCGTCCCTCGCGACCGATTACGCGTCCCTTCATGTCGTTGCTTGGAAGTTCGACGTAGGATGTCGTCGTCTCGTGCACATGGCTTGCGGCCTGGCGCTGAATGGCGACCGCGAGGATATTGCTCGCCTTGCGATCGATTTCATCCTGCGACTGTTCATCTAATTTCCGAATACGCGAAACGATCGTATCGTGATTTTGGTCTTCGACCAATTTCATGATACGCGCAGACGCTTCTTCTTTTGTGAGCTGGCTGATTTCCTGAATGCGTGTTAATTCCTCGTTCTTTAAGGCGTCAGTCTCTGCTCGTGTTTTTTCGATGCGTTTGGCATCTTCATCAAGCTTTTCTTTTTGGGACTCGATATCAAGGAGCTTGTTTGCGAAAAGTTTTTCGCGCTCATTCAGCTCGCCTCGCTGTCCCTGAAGCTCGTCAAGCATCTTCTTTTGGTCGACTCGCGCTTCCTCCAGAATATGGATGGCTTTGTCCTTTGCGCGAATGAGCACATCCTGCTCTTTTTCTTCCGCGGCTTTAATAATGTGCACGGCTTTCGCCTCTGCACTGTTTACATTCGACTTGCCTTTCGCGTCACGGATAACCCATGCCACGATGGCCCCGGCCGTTGCGCCGAGTAATACATAAAAGACGGTAAGCATACAATTCCCGTCTGGTCACAAAAAGGCAAACCGTTAGCGGTTTTTCGGTCTTCAGTTGAATTCACGTCAATATCCGCACAAAAACCGGTAGAAAGTCAAAAGGCGAAGGCCGATCCTCGATGAGCAAATCCATTTGCAGCCAGTCCGGGATGATCAAGATTTCTGGCTCAAGGGTACACCGGAACGGGGGAACGGTCAATAAGAGGGGCGTGGCGTGTGGCGTGGGGCGTGGTGAGGAAAAATTCTTCACCATGCCCTACGCCCCACGCCCTACGCCCCGTTATTTAAGAAGCCTCCACACGTATGCAGAGGCTTCGGAGGCTAGGTCAGGATTACTCCTGAACGTTGGTGTTGCTGGCGACAGTGTTGTCGCTCGGACTGTTGGCTTGGCCGATTGGCTGTGCCGGACAGTTTGGCGCGGCGAACTGTTGCCGATGTTGCAGATCCACGTACCGCTGGGTCAACGTGCGGTAGTCCGTCCGCATTCGGTAGTCAGAAGCGCTGACGACCAGAAGGGTTGCAAGAAGAGCGCCGGCGGCGATGATGAGAAATGGATTCGCACTGGTATTTTGTTGCACGGTGTTTTTTACGGACATCGTATCTCCTTTTGTTGTGAGTCGATTGACTCGGTTTCATGAGTATCACGAATGGGATCCGTGACGGACTGTAGGCGTTTCCACGTTGTACATGTCCGTCGCCGATCCCCATGATGTATGGGATGAGAAGTTAGAAGTTAGAATTTAGAAGTTAGAATATGATCTCTTCTTCTAACTTCTAAATTCTAACTTCTAACTTCTCTTACAATACCTCGAATAGATCATGACGTTGGTAAAACAATCGCCGCCGGAAGTGGGAAGAGGTGACGCATGATGTAATACATTACTCATGAATCCGGGCGTGGATGAGAAGCGACCGAGACCTGCCTACCGTCAGGCAGGCGATCCCAGTTGAATCATCAACCCACAAATGCCCCCGAATCGTTTGTCCGACGGTCTGTCAGAGAACGAATGCGGTTTTTTCTCTCTCCTGCCCACGTCTGGCGGCGTTTGCTGTTCTCCCGTTATATAAGGGGAGGTTGTTGGTATAGAAGTTAGAAGATAGAATTTAGAAGTGAGAGATCTTATTCTCACTTCTAAATTCTAACTTCTAACTTCTTGTTATTGTGAGGTGCAACTCAGACCACCAAGTGATTGATGAGCTGGGGTGCTGGCGGGTCGTAGAATTCGTACCCGCCGAGACGTTGCTGTTAGACGGTTATTTTAAGGTGGTGAGTGCTAAGACGGTCATACTGCCAGAAAGAATCACGAGGCATACCCATAGATCATTCGCAAATTCTTTTTGCATGCTGACATACGCCAAGATCGCAATGAGTGCCACCATTGATATCCAATAGATCAATGCACGCAACCTGATGAACATGTATACCATCCAAAAACCTACCGTTTGCCACATGATAAAATCCTTTCGTGTGACGAAAACACTGCGCGGATCATTGAATGTTCCTGCGTCAGGGATCTGAGAAGGTCCGCGATCAAGACAAGCTTTGAAAGCGGGGTGGTTTGCGATTGTTTGCCGAAGCAAACGGTGCAAGCCTGGATCGAGATACGAATTGATCGAGATGCATCCCAATCGAAACGTACCCAGTGATCCGTCCGGACCGTTCTCCCTAGGGGATGTCGGTCACGGTTTCTCTCTCCTCCTCAGGTCCCTATTCAGGAACGTCCTGTTTTATTGTGAACAAAAGAGCATAACACGTATGAACGGTTTTGTCAAGAGGGGTTTGCGTCAATTTTATCTAAAATGGCTTTGTTGAGGGAAAAAGTGAGAAATTGACAGGAATCCACAGAGTCGTAGGGGCGATCCGGCGGAATAACGAATTACCTTACAGTATCGTAGGGGCGATCCGCCGGATCGCCCTAAAACGTATATATTTTCTTCGTATTTTGATTACTTGACAGCACTTCTCATTCCATGAGACTAAATATCTATGGATGAGCAAACACTTCAAGAGAAAATCGCCACGCCTGCCGACGTATACCTATTCTGAAGAAGGTTGGTATTTCGTCACGCTTTGCGTTAAAAATAGGCGTCCTATTTTTGGTCGGATTGAAAATGAGAAAATGATTTTGAGTCGAGAGGGGTATCTCGCAAAACAAGAATGGGTGAATACGTTTCACGTTCGAAAAAATCTTCGAAAAGATTCGTTTATCATAATGCCGGATCACATCCATATTATTATTCATTCGGTAGAAAATGGCGATCCGGCGGAACAGGGCGATCCGCCGGATCGCCCCTACGATACTGTCGAGTATGAGATTGGCAGAGCGCGTCGTATGATTTCTGGTTCAATTTCCGCTATCATCGGTCAATATAAATCATTGGTTACGAAACGAATCTGGCGAATGAGTAATGACAGAACGCCTATTTGGCAACGGAGTTTTTATGATCACATCATCCGAACGGAAAATGATCTTGAAAATCTTCGAGAATATATTCAATTGAATCCTGTAAATTGGCAATTGAAATGGGATCAGAGAAACCAGAATTGTTTTTATTAAAAGGGCGATCCGGCGGATCGCCCCTACGATCTTGTCGAATTTTGTGGCTTAACGAAGCGTCTCGCCTCGACCGTACATACTTGATTATTAGAAATAGTAAAGATTTTTTGATTGCAAAAAACGTCAGGAAGCGTAGGGGCGATCCGGCGGATCGCCTTTCTTCACAATCAACTCCTCAATATTTTCAGGGTTTAATTTCTCCAACCTCTTCGCCTCCTTCACATCAAACTCGCCAATCCTCGTCCGGCGGAGCGCCGTCAAATATGCGCCGACGTGGAGGGCTTCGCCGATATCGCGGGCAAGGGATCGGATATAGGTTCCGCTGGAGCAGGAGACATCGAACGACAGCATCGGCCATTCGTATGACGTGATATGCAGATCGTAAATTTTTACATCCTTCGTCGGCAAAACAACTCCTTCCATTTTTCCTTTTCGTGCCAGTTCATACAATTTTTTTCCTCCAACCTTTTTCGCGCTAAACGCTGGCGCTGTTTGCACGTATCCGCCGCGAAATAAATCGAGTGCTTGTTCGACGTCATCTCGCATTGGGGGGATTGCTGATTGCTGATTGCTAATTACTGATTTTGATTTTGAGGAATGAGCAATTGGCAATTGGCAATTAGTAATTATTCCTTCTACATCATCCGTATCACTCGTTGCCCCTAACATCGCCGTCGTCTGATATGTTTTATCAAGTCCGACAAGACCCGTGAGCATCTTTGTTCCCTTATTGATCCCGACGATCAGCAATCCTGTCGCAAACGGATCCAGCGTTCCGGCATGTCCCACACGCCGCGTCTTCGCAATCCTCCGCACGCGGTCAACCACATCATGGCTCGTCATTCCGGCTGGTTTGTCGATCAGGATGAGGCCGTCAAAAGAGGTGGGTGTAGGGGCGCACGGCTGTGCGCCCATCTTCGAGTTAGGGGCGTGGGAAGACATGGATGAGAGGGTACTGCATCTTGATAAAAACCTCAAAATGGTGTATGTTCGAATTGACGGTGAACGCTTCAACCTATAGGAGGTTTTATGGGGTCTTTGCTCATTACAAATTCAGTGATTATTGCTTCAGTTGCAATCATTCTTCGGATTCTTTTTCCGTACACGGCGAATGAAAAACTCGTAACGTATCTCGCTTTTGGATTGATCGGCCTGGTCGTTTTTCTACCACTCGCGATTTCATTTCTGCCAAGACGATTGGGAGAGTCAAAGATATGCACGATGATACAGGAAAGGATCCCATACAGAGATTCTTTTCCTTCCGTGATGGTCATTATTGTATCGATCATCACCATTCCGGGCGTTCCTGCTGATACAGATGCGTGTATTGTCATGAGCCTCCTTGCATTGCTCATCGGACCGACGATCTATTGCATTATCACGTCTCAAAGTTATATCTGGACGGTATGCATCTTGCTCGTAAGCATTGTGACGATAGATGCGATGCTGTTGTTTCCTTCAGCGTGGTCTTGGTTGATTGCAATCGTCGGTATCCTCGTTCTCGATGTCGCTGGCAGTTGTGGTTTGTCAGAGTATTGTATCTTCTCGGACGATGATCCAATTGCATCGCTCTATGGCCCGTACGGCCCTGACGAATAACGAAGGTTCCGTCTCGTACATACGACCTCTGTTCCCCTTGGAATGGAGGTCGTTTTCGTTTCATATCATATATATATCCTTGATCATATATATAAAATAGCGTACGCTCCAATTGTCCACGTGACAGATAGGAGGTAATTATGTCGCGCTTGATCTTTCTCAATATTCTGTTTCTGTTCGTCGCAGGCGCTCTATTCATGAGAGTGGATGTATTTGAGTTGAAATTGGATCAGATGATGGCTGAAGTCCTTGGAGGAATGGGGATACTCACACTCGTCTGCATTATTGGCGGAGTCATCTCTTTCTGGTTTTTCAATCCAGATGAAGGGATCATCGTTCCGACGATATCTCTCGCCTTTCTTTCTCTGATAAGCACGATCTTCTGGTTTGTAGCCATTGGCGATTCGCACTCGGGTTTTTTGAGGGCAATTGTCCTGATTCCATCACTGCCCATTCTTGCTTTCGTGGTAACAAGAGCCGCGACAGGCCTGCAGACGATAGAATACAAAACACGATGGTCGTTCATTCCTTTTGCCGTTACGGCATTGGCATTCGGACCCTCCTTCCATCTCCCGTCGTACAAATGGGCTCCTTGCTGTGCCGGCATTGTTCTTCTCGCGGTCTATCGGATATGTCTTCGATACATTGATTACGAGAACATCGGATCATATTCCGCTTCACCAACGTACGTCGATTCTGATGGAGGACCATCAGCAATTGATTACATGTCTTCGCGGGGCAGATGATCCTTCTTTCACATACGGCCTTGATTCCAATCGCGTCTAACGCGACAATCGCGTTCTACGCGACCACTTGGAATCGAGGTCGTTTCAGTTTGGCTACTAGCTACTGGCCAGAAGCCAGTAGCTAGTAGCCAAAAGCCCGTAATGTAGACATTCTACAAAGAATTGTGATATACATCCATTATCAGCACTGAATAAAGGGAGGTATTGCATGGACCGTTTCCTCTGGAAATTTTCAATTGGTTTCTTCATGCTCATCACGGTACTTTCGACAATCTTCGTTGCATGTTTGCGGCTCGGTTACCTTGATCGAAATGGCATGTTCTGGTTCACAGATCCCGAAGCAGAACAATTGTTATTTTATGTGATATTTTTCGGGAGCGCGTTTTCCCCCGGGTTTATGTACACGAGTCCACATCTGGGAATTCCCATTGCGACGTGTACGGCTTCAATCATCGGATTATTCATCGCTCGCGATGTTTTTTCCGGGGTCAATCCGATCGGAACGATTGTTGTCTACGGGGGAATGTTCCTTTTCTTTTCCGCCGTTGTTGCCCCAGACGAACTCGGATGGATTATTCTTGGTTCTATTCCATTCGTCTTCCAAGCCGCTGTCATCGGGCTCACGGCAGGTGCGAATCACATCTGGCTTCCGCTCCTGGTGTATCTCTTGGTGTGTACGCTTCCTATCTTGTTGTTTTCCTACGGCTTACGATGGGATGCGAAGAAAGCGCCCGCGTGAACACGCAACGATATTCACTCTGCCTCACGGCCTCGATTCCAATCGCGTCTCACGCGACCACTTGGAATCGAGGTCGTGTTTTTTATACCGACCTACCCCCGGCCCCTTCCTTTACCCCGCCGTCGGCGGGGCGAGCAGGAAGGGGAGCTCTGACTCATGGTGGTTCCGTATGGGAATATATATTTTGTCATCGAATTAAATTTTTGTTTAAAGTCTGCGTTAAATCATCTAATAAAGTTTCTTTTAAAAATCAAACCTCGGCAGTATAGCTCCCCTTCCTGCGAAGGAAGGGGCCGGGGGTAGGTCGATCTTATCGACTCGTCATCTCCGTTTGACAGTCTGGCCAAAAAACAGTACTCTACACGCGATTCTATGAACGTATCAGAACTCGCTCGACAATTGCGTGTCACGCCAAATGAGCTCCTGGATCGCCTTCCAGGACTTGGTTTTAGTATCGGCCGGCGCGCGATCAAGATCGATGACATGATGGCGAGCCAAATCATCCGAAAGTGGAATGAAAACCGCCGCCGCGAGCGCATGCGTTCGTCGCTCATCAAGACATCGACATATCAGGCAGAGCGTCGCCCGGAGGATTTGCGTCCCATCTCGGTTCCGCCGATTTTGGCTGTGCGTGATTTGGCCGGGCTCATGGGCATGCCGGTGACGCGCGTGATTCAGGAACTCATGCGCAACGGAATTCTTGCGGCGCAGAATGAACGGCTTGATTTTGAAACAGCCGCAATCATTGCGGAAGAACTTGGATACAAAGCCACTCTCATCGAGGCTGCGGATGAATCAAAGAGCGAACACGCCGCATCCGAAGGACGGTTAAAGAAAATGGTAGAAGAACATGGAGCCGAAGGCCGCATTGCGCGTCCGCCGGTGATCGTTGTCATGGGCCACGTGGATCATGGAAAAACGAAAACGCTCGACGCTATTCGAAAAACAAATGTCGTTGCAAGCGAAGCTGGAGGCATTACCCAGCATATCGGCGCGTATCAGGCAGAAAAGAACGGACGCAAAATCACCTTCATCGATACGCCGGGACATGAAGCGTTCACGGTCATGCGTTCGCGTGGAGCCAAGGTCGCGGATATCGCCGTGCTCGTTGTGGCCGCAGACGACGGCGTTCAGCCGCAAACGAAAGAAGCGATCGACATCATCAAAGCCGCTGGGCTTCCGTTCGTCGTTGCGCTGAACAAGATCGATAAGCCCGAAGCAGATCCGGATCGCGTACTCGCGCAACTCGCAGATTATGGCGTGCAGGTGGAAGACTGGGGAGGAAAAATTCCGCTCGCAAAAATTTCCGCGCTCAAAGGCACGGGAATCGACGATTTGCTTGAATTGATTTTGCTCGTCGCTGACATGGAACCGGAACGCATTATGGCAAATCCGGATCGACTCGCGATCGGCACAGTTATCGAGTCTCGCGTGGACAAAGGTGAAGGCGCAATTGCGACGATTCTTATCCAAGGCGGAACCTTGCATCGGAATGATTCGCTCGGCATCGCGAATGCGCTCTACGGACGCGTGCGCGCTATGCGCGACTGGACCGGAAAAAATCTGGAATCTGCGGGGCCGGGTACGCCGGTAAAAATTCTTGGATTTAAAGTCGCTCCGGCCGTCGGCGATATCGTGGAAGTGCCGGAAGATCCAAAAAAGCTCGATGCCAAAGTGCGCACTGCGCATCAGGTCGCCGAAGGATTTACCGCAAAGAGGCAGGTGTCATCCAGTTCCACGGATGAGGACGGAAAGAAAAAACTCTTATTGAATGTCGTACTCAAATCCGATGTGCTCGGATCGCTCGAAGCGATTTTGGGAATGCTCGAAAAAATTCATGATGATGACGTGGGCGTCGAAATCATCCGTAAGGGACTTGGATTCGTGACAGACGCGGATGTAAACGAGGCCGCGACAGGATCAAAAATCGTCTACGCATTCAATGTTGGCGCAGGCCCGGGCATTGCAGAAAAGGCGCGCGAAAAAGGCGTTGAGATTCGAACGTATAAAATCATTTACGAACTTCAGGACAATATCATCGCGGAATTGAACGCCCTGATCAAGCCGAAGGTTGATCTGATGCATACGGGATGGGTCAATGTGCTTGCGATATTCCGTACAGAAGCGGCTCGCCAGGTTGTCGGCGGCGTGGTGAAAGAAGGAAAAGCCATCACCGGCGAAAAGGCCCGTATTTGGCGCGGGGAAGAACCGATGGGCGACATGGAACTCGAATCCGTCCAAGCCGGAAAGCAAAAAATGAAAGAAGTTTCGGAAGGAACCGAATGCGGACTCTCGCTCGTGGGCAAACTTAAAGCCGAAGTCGGCGACCGCCTCGAAATTTTCCGCGAAGTGGTTACGGAGCATAAGGTGAAGATAGACCGGTAAAAATAGTGCGTGGTTAGTCGTTGCGTTGTTGCGTGGGATTTCCTACGCAACCACGTAACGACGTAACCACGCACTTTCTTTATATTGACAAATTCCCCATTTTCCACTACATTTTCCCTGCGTTCGCTTTGAACGTTTCGCACCTACACAAGGAGATTGCACATGTTGCAGTTTAAACACCCATCAATTGTTCGAATCATCGACCGCGCAGAGCCAGACTTCCAGAAATATGGAATGACGACAAACGGAGAAATTGTCGATGGAATTCTGCTTGTGAGAGTATTCACCGGAATTCCTCAATACACTCTTGGAGGGTTTTCTCTCAAAGACATGTTTGGACTGTGGCCCGTTTCAATCAGCCAATATCTCGTGATGGAGAATACATTCGTGGATCCAACGGATCAGTCTCTTGCCTTCTGCACCGTGATGAATGATGAAATGAAACAAGGGGTGTCTGTTCCAAGTTCCTGGAGCACGCTCATACCAAAAATGGATTCAGTGCCGCTTGAATTGCTCATCGCGCAACACCTAAATGATACATGCGCACAACTCGCGCTTCAACGATACGATCCAGCCAACCGCGATTGCTGCCGGTTGCTTCCCCTCGTTCATCCGGATCGGCTTCGACAAGAATGGTTTCTTGGCCGGTTCACGGACGTGAATGCATTGTGGCGGTACTTTTTCGACTGCACGTGGATGGAGCATGAGTATGAGAGCAAGGTATTTCTTCTCTGGCGGTTGAGAGATATCGCTGAAGAAGAAACAATACAACGCTGTGGTGTCGAAGTCTTGAAACCGGAACATTCAGATACAACTCGATTCGCAATAATCGAAGCCATGTCACATCGTATCATTGATGCGATTCATGCTATCGTCATGGACGACACAGAATCCTTGAAAGTAAGAAAGAAAGCTTTTGAAATCATGGATGTGAATAATGAATGGCGCTGTAGATTTCAAGGAGAACATACTGAACAGTATCGGCGCATCATGCAACCGAGACTCAAACTTCCTAAAATCTCTTGAATACAACGTAGCGGCTCAACGTACCGAGCCGCTACTTTTTTATCTGGTTACTAGCTTCTAGCTTCTGGCTTTCAGCGAATAGCCAGTAGCCAGAAGCTAGAAGCTAGTAGCCAAAACAAAGTTTAAGCCGCCGAACGAGAAGGTGTTCGGCGGCTTTGTTGTATGAAAGAGCTCCGATGAGCTATGCAACAAGAACTTCGGAAACTGCAGTCGCAGATCCGGACGATGATCCAGTTACCTGTGAAGGGGGATTGGTCGAGGCTGATTCGAGTCGCGGGAAGATTGCCATGTCTCGAAGCGTTTGCATCGCGGTTCTGGCCAATGGTTTTCCAAGCTGGTTTTGCAACAGTCGCGCGACTTCTTGCGAGCCTTTCTTCTTGATGGCACCGACCGTCGGCAGGTTGGTCCTGATCAAGACGTTCTTTGCTTCGCTTCCAAGTTCGGGCAAGCTGTTCACATGCGTCCCTCGACAGATCCTTCGCGCTTCGATTTGTTTCGGCAGCTCCATCCAAGGAACGTCTTTCTGCGGAGACGCTTCAGGCATCTGTGGGCTCTCGTATTGCGAGAATAATCCCACCGCCCTTGCGAATCCGTCCAGACTTGCTCTTCCAAGCGGTTTGGTACCTAATTTTCTTCTCTTTTTCAACGTATCCTCCATTCGTTTCCCCAAAACTATTTTGGGAACGATGGGGGATAGGATAGAGGATTTTAGGGGAAGTGTCAATGAGTAGTAGCTAGTAGCTAGTAGCTAGTAGCTAGAAGCTAGGAAGATAAAAATCTTCCAAATAATCCCAGATAATCCCAGCTACTAGATGCTAGCTACCAGCTACTATATTATTTGCATTTTTCCACAGCTTCTAGCTACCAGCTACTAGCTACTCTTGCAAAGGCATTGACTGCTCCTTGAGCAGTCGTTAAGATGGCTTGACATTACTATATCAATCAAATCCTATGGAAAAAACGTACACTGATGCAAATTTCGAAGCCGAAGTTTTGAAAGCGGACAAGCCGGTGCTTGTGGATTTTTGGGCGCCATGGTGCGGGCCGTGCAAAATGATGGCTCCGACCATTGAACAGATCGCGAAAGAGCTGGATGGAAAAGTTCTTGTTGGAAAAATGAATGTGGATGAAAGCAATACCTACGCACAACAATTCGGCATCATGAGCATTCCCACTTTTCTCATTTTCAAAGACGGTAAAGTCGTGGAACAGATGATCGGGGTGATGGATAAGGAGGATATGAAAGAGAAAATAGTAAAATATATTTAAGTTGCATAGGACGTGGTTGCGTGGTTACGTAGGAATCCCACGCAACCACGTAACAACGCAACTATTTTATATGAATGACGTTATCATCATTGGTTCCGGCCCGGCCGGATGGACCGCGGCGATTTATGCGGCGCGGGCGGATTTGCATCCAGTTGTTTTTGAAGGCGATGAACCGGGCGGACAGCTGATTACAACGACGGAAGTTGAAAACTTTCCGGGTTTTGAAAACGGAATCATGGGCCCGGAACTGATGGATGTGATGAAAAAACAGGCTGCGCGTTTTGGAACGGAAATTATTACCCAGCGCGTGGACGAGCTTCGTCGGAACGAGGACGGGACATTTACTGTCGTCTCGAAAGGAACGGAATACCAGTCCAAAGCGATTATTCTTGCGACCGGCGCAACAGCGCGCCGCATCGGACTCGAGTCCGAAAAAGCGCTCTACGGCAAAGGCGTTTCCGCGTGCGCAACATGCGACGGATTTTTCTTTAAAGGAAAAGAAGTCATCATTGTCGGCGGGGGAGACTCGGCAATGGAAGAAGCGGATTTTTTGACGCGTTTTGCAACCAAGGTCTCTATCGTCCATCGACGCGACGCTTTTCGCGCAAGCAAGGCAATGCAAGATCGCATTTTTAAGAATTCAAAAATCGAAGTTATCTGGAATTCCGAAGTCACGGAAATTCTCGGCGTTGATGTCGGCCACGTGACAGGCGTCACCTTGAAATCAACCATCGACGGATCAACGCGCGAGATGAAGATCGACGGCGTCTTTGCGGCCATCGGCCATGTTCCGAATTCCGATCTTGTCAAAAATCTTCTTGAACTCGACGAAAAAGGATACGTCAAAACCATCCCTGGCTCATCCAAAACCTCCATTCCCGGCCTCTTCGCCTGCGGCGACCTCCAAGACTCCCGCTACCGCCAAGCCATCACGGCCGCCGGGACTGGATGCATGGCGGCGCTGGATGCGGAAAAGTATTTAGCGGAATAAATTCGTTTTAAATCGACCTTCCCCCGGCCCCTTCCTTCGCAGGAAGGGGAGCTCTGACTCATGGTGGTTCCGTATGGGGAATGTAAATTTTTTGTGATCGAATCATTTTTATTTAAAGTCCGCGTTGTATCATCTATAAAGTTCCATAAAAAAATCAACCTCGATAGTATAGCTCCCCTTCCTGCGAAGGAAGGGGCCGGGGGAAGGTCGATAAAAAAAGAACCGCACGACCTTGTTTGCAAGGGGTGCGGTTCGAGTGAAAGCGTCAGAGAAGAACGAGCTTTCCACCATGGACCCGAAGACCTTTCGGTCAACCTTCTGGTTATCATCTTCCGACAAACTCCATGGCCTAAATATCTTTTATCAAAAATAAGGTATTTTGTCAAGGAATAATTTTAAAAAACCTTTAAAAATAAGGTCTTTCCCACGCCCCACGCCCCACGCCCCACGCCCCCTCTTCTTCCCATTGACAAACCTCCCGTAAAACCGTACTATTTGCCCACACTATGTTGCATATCCGTTTACGCCGAGGCGGGAAGAGAAAACAACCGATTTACCGGTTGATTGTTTGCGAAAAGACCAAAGATCCCTGGGGAGATTATTTGGAGAATTTGGGCACATTCAATCCGCGATCAACTCCGCCGGAGGTCAATTTTAATACGGAGCATATCAAGGAATGGATTGCCAAGGGCGCGCAATGCTCGGACACGGTCTGGAATATGTTGCTTGACCAAGGCGTTGTAACGGGTGCAAAACGCAAGACCGTCGAACTCTCAAAGAAACGCCACGCCAAGATGGAAAAGGCCGGTGCGGATAAGAAGGCCGCGGCCGAAGCAAAGGAAGCAAAAGCCGCGGCCGAAGCTGAAGCGAAGCGTCAGGCGGCGGAAGAAGCCAAAGCGGCGGCCGAAGCGGCGAAAGCCGAAGCTGAAGCGGCTCCTGCAGTAGAGGAAGTTCCTGCATCTGAAGAAGCACCAGCGGAATAATAGTAGCTGGTAGCTGGTAGCTAGGAAGAATTTGAGAGGCGGGTCTGAAAAGGCTCGCTTTTTTGTTTTTTCCTAGCTACTAGCTACCAGCTACCAGCTACTAATCTCCCCATCTCGACAACCTACCCTCAAAATGCTATCCTATATCCATCGTTCGGCAAGTTGCCACAGCCGGGCGCCAAGATTCCTTAACATATTGAAAGAATATAACTACTATGGCTGAACTCCTAAAGGATCAGGCATTCGTGGAAAGCGTTGTAAAAGCGCTTGTGAACCACCCAGAAGACGTCCATACGGATCGAACCGTGGACGACCGAGGCGTGCTGATCACCCTCCACATTAATCAGGAAGACATGGGCTACATCATTGGCCGACAGGGCCAAACGGCGCGTGCGCTTCGCATCCTCCTCAAAACGGTTGGTGCAAAAGATAATGCTCGCGTAAACTTAAAAATTTACGAGCCGGAAGAACTTCGCCGTGAACACCACGAGCGGAAAGGATTTTCACCTCGACCAGCCGCATCTGGCATGGGCGCATCTGCCCCATCGTCACATGGCGAAGCAGGAATGGTTACGGATGAAGATTTGGCAGACCTTGGGATATAAAATTCAATACATACGAAACCGCAGGCGCAGGCAACAGCCTGCGGTTTTTGTTGATGAAATCGACCCATCCCCGGCCCTTCCCTTCGCAGGGAAGGGAGCTATACTGCGAAGATTATTTTTTTTGAAATTGAATAGAGAAATGAATCAACGTCAACTCTTTATTGTTTGAATATGTCAACTTGAAATTTGGCGCATATAATGAAAGTATTATTGACAGCAAGCTCCCTTCCCTGCGAAGGGAAGGGCCGGGGATGGGTCGATACAAAAAAAAGCGGTCCGATGTTTGGTCGGACCGCTTTGAGCGATTGGCAGAGAGTCAAAGTTTTATTTTTGCACGAGGGATCTTTGGACGATGGATTGATACTGCGGCCATCCAAACACTGCAGACGATGAGAAGGATATACAGTGCGAGGCCTTCTGTTCCATCAAATCCTTTTTTGTCGCAATCGTAAACGATGCACATCGCACAGGAAGTCGGCGATTCTGCGAGGATCATGACGATATCCCATAAGATACTTAGAATGCCAAAAATAGCCCCGACGATTCCGAAAATTACACCCATGATTTTTCTAGCCTCCTATTGGCGGTGAAATGTACCAACGTTGTTGACGTCTATGGCTTAGACTAGCAGAAATCAGCATTTTTTTCAAGTCCTCGCATCCAAGAGCGCAGAGTTGTCATTCCTGCCAATACCACGTAAGCTACTCGTATGAAAAAGCCGCTCAAATTCGAAGCCATCTCTATCTTCCCGGAATCATTCGACTCGTACATGAGCGCGTCGATTCTTGGTCGTGCGCAAAAAAAGAAGCTCGTTTCTTTCAAAGCGCATGATCTTCGAAAATGGACGCACGATGTCCACAAAACCGTAGACGACAAGCCGTTCGGCGGCGGTCCCGGCATGGTCATGAAGCCGGAGCCTTTCTTTGAAGCGTTGGTTGATCTCAAACTTTTTAAAAAAGATGGCACTCGAAGAAAGGCCCCACGCCCAACGCCCCACGCCCAACGCCCCAGAATCATCATGACTGCGGCGAATGGAAAAATGTTTACGCATGCGGATGCGGTGAGGTTATCGAAATGTCAGCGCGTCGTTTTTTTGTGCGGACGATACGAAGGAATCGACCAGCGCGTGATCGACCGCCTCTGCGATGAATCCTTCTGCATCGGCCCCTACGTGCTCACAGGCGGCGAATTACCCGCCATGGTGATGATGGACGCGATTTCGCGCCACATCCCGGGCGTGCTTGGGAAAGAGGCATCGTTAGAGGAAGAGAGTTGGTCTGACAATAGGAGCGAGGAGCGAGGAGCGAGGAGCGAGAAATCCGACCTACGATCGGAGCCTGTCCCGAGTGCATCCGAGGGAACCTACGATCTACGCCCCGAATACCCCCAGTACACCCGCCCCGAAGTTTGGCTCGGCATGAAGGTGCCGGAGGTGCTGTTGTCCGGGAATCACAAGAAGATTAAAGAGTGGAGAGAAGGGATGAGAAAGAAGTCTTAATGTATTTATTTTATGAAACTAGCACTTGTTGATATATGCGGTGAAGGAGATATCAAGAATCGAGAAGGGGACGAGTATTGGAAACGTCCTTTGGATCTACTCAAAAATGAAAAGATTTCATTTCTTGATTTTGCATCAGGCGCACGAACGGTCGAAGATAAAGTTCAAGGTTTTCATGATGCATTAAAATCAGATGCAGATTTGATTTGGTTAGTCCGAGGTGGATATTCTTGTATTCAAGCGTTTGATAAGATTGATTGGAATCTCGTACGTCAAACAGCAAAACCGTTATATGGATTGAGTGATTTTACTCATCTTGCATGGATGGCTGTTCAGCAAGGAGTTCGTTGTTATTATGGACAAGGGTTGACGCATTTCGAGAAAACCTTTCCAAATTCTTCGGATGCAGATTTTTTGTTTTCGTTTCTTCGAACCGGAACTCTCCCGCCTTTTATCGTTCAGCCACTTTCCACGTCTGCCACACAGACGGATCTCTCGTCTGCTCAAATCATTGGCGGGCATTTAGTCGTCGCTCTGCTTATGCTGTTGCAATATCCAATTGATCTTCACGATCGATATCTCTTTCTCGAATATCATCCAGGTGGCTTGGGAGAAGGGTTGCGTGATATTGGATATTATCTTGAACATCTGATGAATATACTGAAACGTACAAAGAATTTACCAAAAGGATTTATCTTTGGACAAAGTATGTTACCACAGCTCGATGAGACATCTATCCCTTGGAAGGAAATAAATACTTTTTGTGCAGAACGAGTATCACGTCTCGATCTTCCTGTGTACGAAATTGATCATTTTAAAACCGTGATTCCATTTCACTTATAAATCTTAATCCGAAGATTTTTTGGTATTGAAAACAGCGCCTTCATCAGGCGCTATTTTTTTGCCGTAAGCTGTCGGCCGTAAGCCATAAGCCGTAAGCCAACTATGGCTTCATCAGTCCTTTCTTCTTCGCAAGAACGTATGAGTAGATAATCGGTATAATTGATGCGCTCAAAATCACACTCATAAAGGTCACGAAGAGAACGATGCTGGATGTGACCGTGAGCGAGAGGATGAGGACGGTGATGCCGCCGAGGACAAAGAGGAGTCCGCCGAAGCGCTGGCTTTTACGCCAGACTTCCGGATCAGACAGCGTCCACGGCGTGCGCAGGCCAACGAACCAGTTTTGTTCGATCTTTCCCATGGAATTGCCGATCAGAATGAAGAGCACGCCCATGCCGCTCACGATGAGATTTGGGATATGGGCATTGATCCATGGATGAATCGCGGCAAACGTGGTGATCATGTGAATATAGGCGAAGAAGCTGATAATGCCGACTTGAAGCATGGACCATGTGTGCTGAAAATTCGCATACGATTCGCGTTTCGGATCCATGCGCTGAACGATCGGAAAAAGAAATGCAATCACGAGCCCGAGAATCGGAGCGAAAAATGCGCCGAATCCTTTTGGAGAAAATCCATCCGCCGCGCCCGAAGGTCCCCAATGCGTGGGAACGATATCGGGAAGAAACGAATACATGACAATCGAAAACAGGAACATACCTGCAACGATCGCAAAAACGGTTTTGCTTGGATACCACGGAGCGGGTTTTTGCTCGGTGGAAGCTTGATTAGGAAGAGTATTCATATGGTGATTGTTTGATTGCTTGATTGCTTGATTGTTGTTGAAGATTGAAAGTAATAGCAATCAAACAATCTAGCAATCAAACAATTTGTATTGATGATCAGGTCATTATTTAGAGAAGAGTTCGTAGATGATTGCCGCCGCCTCTTCGAAGACGGACGTATTAATTTCGTAAAAGATAAACTGCCCCTCGCGTCGGCTGCGGACGAGATTGGCTCGTTTCAGAATATCCAAATGATGCGACAGCGAGGCTTGGGTCATCTGGAAGTGCTTCTGGAGGTCGGAAACGCTCATATCCTGCTCTTTAAGAAGAGCGAGGATCTTGCGCCGGCTTCCGTCAGCCAAGGCCTTAAAAAGTGAGTGTTCCATAGACATATAGATGGATGTCTATATCTTAACAAAGGCTTTAGTAACTGTCAAGACGCATTTTAAAAGGCCATTAGGGAACTAGGCCACTACGCCACTAGGGGAAATTGAATTCCCTTAGTGGCGTAATGGCTTAGCCCCCTAGTGGCTCACTCTCTCTACAGGTATACTGCCCTCAACAATGAACATTCGGGTTCTTTCGAGCATTCTCTTCCTTGCCTCACTCGGGGTCTTTTTCGCGTCTGGATCGGCACTTGCCGCAACGCCGCCGACGCGTCCGGTTCCGGTTCATCCGGAATATGCACGGACATCGGATGTTTCGCTGTGGACGAAGGGCTTTGCATCAAGCACGTCTTTTCCGACATTTGAAAAAACATATCTTCGCGGCGGGTATCTTGCGTCCGGAGATGTGAATGGAGATGGGAAAGATGAAATCATCGTCGGATCTGGAATCGGACGGATAAACGAAGTGCGCGTCTATTCAACGGATGGAAAACAACTTTCATCTTTTCAACCTTATCCAACGTGGTTTTCCGGCGGGGTTCGCGTTGCAGTCATTGATATGAATGGCGACGGGAATGCGGATATCGTTACAGCGCCCGGTCCGGGTATTGAGTCGCGAATAGAAATATTTGACGCGGCAGGAAAAAAATCCGTGAATGAAGCGCTTGCGTATCCGAAAACATTTTTAGGCGGAGTTCATATTGCGTCCGGTGATGTCAATCGTGACAGCAAGCCGGATATTATCGTTGCTCCTGGGTCCGGAGGCGGTCCGCATGTGCGCGTATTTGATGCGAATCTGCAGGATGAAAACATGGATACGTTTGTGTTTGACGCGAAGATGACGGATGGCGTGAATATTGCCGTTATTCATACGCCTTGGGGAGATCAGCTGGTCGCGGGTCCTGAAAGCTGGTCCGAACCGCTTGTTCGCCGCTTTTCGTTTGATCAAAATGGCGGACGTTTGGATCAGGAGTTTTACGCTTTCGCCTCTTCGTCCCATTCCGGCGTTACGCTTGGAGCACATGATCTTGACGGAGACGGGAATGATGAAATCGTCACCGCGCAAAACGGGGGAACTGTGCCGGAAGTGCGTTTTTATGACGCGTATGGAAGTTTGTTTGCGAAAGCGATGTTAAAAGATCCTCCGTATCGGGGTGCGCTCTCTTTCGCATCCGTGCATGCGGAAAAAAATGCGCATCCGGTTCTCGCAACCATGATTCTCGCGCCAACGGTATATGATCTTTCCGGACAAGAGAAACGCATAGAGGTGAATATTGCCGAACAGCGTCTGTACGCATACGAGCACGGACGCATTGCGCGGACATTTTTGGTCTCCACTGGCGTCGCGCGACATCCGACGCCGATTGTTGAAACAAAAGTTCTCGCAAAGATTCTATCAAAACGATACAAGTGGACATACAGTCCCGGCAATCCGGATAATTACGATCTTCCGAACGTGAAATGGAATCTGCGGGTTTACGGCCCCGTCTTCATCCATGGCGCATATTGGCACAATAATTTCGGGAATCGCATGAGCCATGGATGCATCAACGTCGACTACGGGAATGCCGAGTGGATCTATAATTGGGCGGATGTGGGAGTGCCGGTGAGCATTCATCAGTAAGCCATTAAGGAACTAGGCCACTACGCCACTAGGGAATTGCATTTTCCCTAGTGGCGTAGTGGCCTAGTTCCCTAGTGGCCTATTTCACCATCACCTTCACCGTCTTCCCCTCAACTACGTATCCAAGCAGAGTCTCGATGTCCTGTTTTGCCTGATCAGTCGCGCGATTGATCGTTTCGTCGGTCTGCGCGGCTTTTTCGGCTGTTTGGGAAAGGAGAGAAAGGGATTCATTGTATCCGTCGTCCGAATTCAAAAGCTGTTTCAGCACGCCTTGGTTATTTTTGAGTTCAATCGGCCCGACGAGGCGGGAATTGAATAGTCTGGCTTTTGGAATTGTGACCGTGATCGTATTCGTCGCTGGATCAATCACAACGTCTTGCTGTGTCATGCTCGCGAGGTCTACGCCCAAATTTACCTCCATGGTTCCGCGCGCTTCAATCGTCTGGCCGAAGAAAAAGTCTTTGAACGCATTGCCGGAGTTTCGATCAATCGTGACCGGCGTATCAAAAACGTATGTCTGGCTCACAAGAAAGCCTCGATTATGCAGAGCCGTTAGAATCGCTTGCGCGCTGACTGTCTGCGAGGCTTTCGGTTTTGGCGAAAAGAGTTTATATCCGGTATAGACTCCGGCAGAGTAGAAGATAGCAATGCCGATCAGCGTCCAGAGGAGAATGATGCGAGATTTCATATATAGTTGCGTAGTTGCGCGGTTGCATGGTTGCGTAGGGTGAAATTCGACGCAACCACGTAACCACGCAACGACGTACTAAATATGGTACAGGATATGGAACTTTTTGCGAAAGGACGGTTTAACGATATACTACAGGCATGTTTTTCAAGCGTTCTTCATCCGTCTTTCATGCGTGGGAGTCTTTGATGATTCATCTTGTTACGATCGCGGGTTTTTCGGTGCTAAGTCTCTCGATTATATACTATTTCTATCAGATTACTCCTTTGATCGTCGGGATCGTTTTAAGCATTGTATTCGTCGCCGGCTTCTTGACGTCTCCAGTCTTTCGAAAGATGAAGGAACGAAAAAAATCGCTCCCACCGTATGCCGTCTGTTGGATGCTCGGATCAATTCTTACCTCGTTTCTTATCATCATTCTTCTTTGGATATCACAAACTGATGAAGCCATTGCTTCGCCATGGCAGGCGGTCACGCCCATTATTTTTTTATTGTATGCATTCGCATCTACCTGTACGGTTTGCGTTGCGCGCATGGCGCCAAGCCGATGGTCTCTGCCTATCTTGATGGTCTTTGGCGTTGCGACATTCGGGGTTTCGCTCATCATATATAAACTCGGATTTGGATATGATCCATTCGTCCATCAGGCGACCGAACAGCATATTTTGGAGCATGGTTTTATTTTTCCGAAACAGCCGATGTACATTGGGCAGTATGTCTCTGTCGTTTTGCTCTCATGGCTGACAGCACTTTCCATTCATCTGGTTGATCGGATACTTGTTCCGTTTCTTTCCACACTTGTGATGATTCCAATGATTTTTACGGCATTTCGATATGGATGGATGAAGAAAATCAAACAGCCTGCGCTCGCGCTCCTTGCGCTCTTTTTGATTCCAGTCGGGTATTTCGCTTTTTCCGTCCCATTTAATCTCGCGCTCCTTGCGCTCGTGCTTATTATCGGATTTTTTCCGCTCGCAGATGAACCGCGCGTCAAATGGCTGATCGCATCGCTTGGATGCGTGTCGATCGCCATACATCCGCTCATCGGGATTCCAACAATTTTGCTTGCGATAATTGCGATCTGTAAAAAATTTCCGGCATGGCTGCTTGCGATCTGTATTCCAATTTTTTTATTCATCGCTTTCTCAATCTATTTCCATTTGCAAGGCGCTTCTATCATCTGGCCTTCAATGAATCAGGCAATGAATGCGTTCACCGCGCTCTTTGGAAATCCGTACGAGCTCGCACGAGGCCCATTGTATCTCGCAATTCTCTATGCGCTCTTATATCTTTCGCCTCCCATACTGATCGGTACTGCGATGTATGGGTATGCATCCGCCTTGCCAAAAGATCAGGCGCTTCGGAGATCGGTGTGGGCACTGGGGTATGCATCAATCGGCGTTATCGCAAGCGCCATCGTTATCCCGCTGTTCTTCAGTTTTCCAAATATTATCGCGAGCGAACAGTTTGAATTCTCTCTGCGCCTTCTACTCATCCTTCCGCTTCTTTGGCTGCCCGGACTTGCATACGCAATTCATGCCGGTTTGAATCAAACGTCTTCCGTAAAAAAGATATGCGTGCTGATCGTTATCGCGCTTGCCATGACTGGCGCATGGGCCGCTTCATATCCCCAATATAATGCCATTTCATACGCACCAGCTCCGGGTCTTTCGCAAGGGGATATTGATGCCGTGAGATTTATCGAGTCGAATGCACAAGACGCTCCGTATGCCGTTCTCTCCTCCCAGATGATGGGAGCGGCGGCATTGACGGAGTTTGGATTTGAAAAACAGATTTCAACGCATAACGGACCGCTCTATGCCTATGCTATTCCGACAGGCGGGAAACTCTATCAATACTATCTGCGTTTTATTTCCAGCGACGAGGATCCGCAAAATGTCGCATTCGAGTTGTATCAATTCACGGATGCCCCGCTCATCTATATCTCCATTCCGGATTCGTGGGATCCACAAGGCCAAGCGATCAAAAAATTGGCACCGATCACGCTCAATCATTTTGAAGTCGGTGGCAATCGCATTTTCAAGTTGAAAGTCGTTCGCCGCTAGCCGTCGCGTTAAACGCGATTCGAACCTTAAATTTAAAACAGGGACAACTCGAGTGAGTTGTCCCTGCTGTGAGTAGTTATGAAGGATGGTAATACCTGCAGTAAATGTCATCTTCCGGCGTAACAGCATCCTTGAATTGTTGATCAAGGTTGTAGTCTGATGCTTGAGTGATGACGAGTCCGACGACATAATAAACGAAGAATGCGTCTGGAACGTCTATGACGTATGCGGCCCAATTAGAGCTGTACAGTTGAGCTATAACGGCTTCCGTTTGAATCCAGTGAAGGACTCCGCCGCATGTGACCGCGTAGACCTTTGGATCTGTCGTGATCTTGACGAGTTGCGATCCAGGTCGAATGGTCAAATTGCCGCCGACTTTTATTGCAAATAGATCAGCATCGCTGACTTGATAAATCGTCGGGCAATCTTCGCTCGTCGTGAACCATGAGTGGTAGACGGCTTCGTCTGGAAAAACGTAACGCTTTCCATCTTGATTGGAATACCAGTACATCGCCGGACCGCTTCCTTTGATGATGGAAGATTTCGGGACGAGATTGATGGGAAGCTGGTCGCAGAAGACCCATCCTCCAGCGCATTGTGCCGCTGGAGTTGTCTTTGGACAGATGCGGTCATCGGTTGGATCGCATGCATCGCCGATTCCATCTCCATCAACATCACTTTGATTAGTGTTCGCGACAAACGGACAATTGTCCGCGCTATCCATAACGCTGTCGCCGTCTCCGTCGTGGAATGGAGCAGATCCTCCCGTTCCCGCTACAGAACTTGATCCACCAGTATCCATAGAAGATCCGCCTGTTGCAGACGATCCTCCAGTAGAAGAATCTCCGCCAGTTGCACTGGACGCGATGGTTGAGCTTCGCCTGTTGGATCTTGGCCTCCGGTTGATGGGTTTGTTGATCCGCCAGTCGTTGGCACCGATGACCCGCCTGTCGAAGTCATACCAGCAATGGAAGAAGTTCCACCGATATTTTTGCAATTATCCGATGTCGTTAGGGAGTTTCCGCCACAGGAAGGAATGAATGAAACGAACAAAATGGCTAAACAGAGCGATTTGATTGACATTTCTGTCTCCTTTTCTCTTGACAAATTGTGTAAGGTATGGTATACAACCATGAAATCCGAACTGTCATGTATACCATTATTTACAGGTTATGTCAATAATCTGTGATGGGCCTGACACCGGTTTCACCATATATCTATGAAAAAGAACGTTCTGAAGAAGATTGCGGCAGGTTTTGTCGCTTCTGTCACCGTTGCCGCATTCGCTCTTGCGCTTGCACCGATGGCTGCACAAGCGAAAATCGTCTCGCCGTTTATCAAAATCGTCCCAGGCTACGCGGCTCCGGGATATGTCTATCGCCCGACCGTGGCGGTCGCTTATCGACCGACGCCGTTCATGCGCATTGTCCCGGGCTACACAGCCCCGGGATATCGTCCGAAGATAGGATATGTCATGACATACCGTCCGTGGCGCTAAGCGTCTCTGACGAATTAAAGCATCCCGATGAACTCGGGATGTTTTGTTTTTATCAATTATATAAAACGAAAACGCCCTGCTATGTCGCAATAACAGGGCGGTGTGAGTGTGTGGCGGTTTATCCGTGAACGAGTTTTCGAAGATCCTCTTGGAAATAAACTCGAGGTTGAATTTTCCTCCAAGGTCTATTGATGTCGAGCGCTGTGTCCAAATCTGTTCTTGGAAATTTGATCATTTTGACAAACACAAAGCGATTAAGAATGGTTTGTGGATGCCGGACATCCTGCCGCGTGTACCATATCGCATCTAAATGTCCAGGATAGAAGGAGGGATCGGGATACATCTGTTTGAATTGAAACGGATCAATATCCTCTATATACGATTGGCAGGCAAGCATCCAATCGACATGTGTGACCGCGACGGCAATATCGTCTAATTTGCAATCGCGCTCTAGTTGATGCATGAACGGAATCGCTCGCAGATTTCGTACATCGAGAATCGATTCAGCTCCCACGAACGGCGGACGGAAACAAAACGGGTCGCGCAGACATTTTTGGAACGCTTTCGGATACGTTTCTTGGAACTGTCTCCAAGACATATCTTGTTCACCCCATGACCGTTCATGAAGATTTGGATCAATGATCCAAGGATCCCACGGATTACGTCCCGAAGTTTTATCCATCAAAAATGAACATGCTGTTTGGAAAGCGCGCGCAGCTGGTGATGCGTATCTTCGCACGCTTTTGTAATAAAGATCCAGCAATGCTTCATAGAATAATCCGGCCTGTCCTGCCCATTTCAATTCCGTATCAATGAGCGGCCAATCATCCTTGTGTCTCGAGGCGAGTTCTTGTTGCGCTTCTGCATCATCCGGATTTTCATTCAGACGACTCATAAGAATCTTGCTCTGATCTTTTCCATGGCGAATCATCAGGAAATGCATTGGTAGCATGCAAACCTCCCTTTCTTATAAGTGAAAATGTGCGGTGTTATTGCACCAAAAAAGAGGGAAAATGTCAATCGAAATAAGCCAGTAGGGTTGAGCAAGTAGCCAGTAGGAAGATGCAATTCCTACTGGCTACTGGCTCAACCCTACTGGCTGATCTCATGCTATCATATCCCTATATGAAGTCCTTCTTTTCTTTACTGCTACTGTTACTGATAACTGCTACTCTCTTCACTCCGACGCCTACCGTCCGAGCTGGCGCATGCTATTCCGACATTGTTTATATCCACGACTGGACTGGGGTCATGAATACGTCGGCATACGGACGGGATCAGGCCTGCATGGAAGGGAGTAAGGTATTGGAAGTCATTCCAAAAGGGACGTCGGTCCATATCATCGCAGACACGGACGGTTGGTACCGCGTGGAATGGAATGGGTATCGTTTATGGGTTGGCGCGACGCTCATCGACATAACGCAAAAAAGATTTGAAGGGGATTCGGCCGCTTACGATCTGTACATGAGCAAATTCTCGAATACCATTACAACGCCGGCGGCGGATGTGCCTGCAGAACCGGCGGCTCCATCATCCTCATCAACTCCCTCAACCCCATCAACTCCTCAAACGCCTTCATCTGTTGCGCCAGCATCGAATGTATCGTCTCCAGCCGCGTCTAACGCGGCCGATCCGGCTCTTCTGAATCGCTTGAAAGGATATATCTTGTTGCAAGTTCAGAGCCATGGCGAGGCATGGTATGTGGATCCGATCACAGGAAAGCGATATTACATGAAAGACGGTCCAACCGCGTATCAGATGATGCGCAGTTTCGGACTCGGAGTTACCGAATCGGATTACCAAAAAATTGCCAGCGGAAATACATCCATGAAAAGTCGCTTGAGCGGGCGGATTATTTTGCGCGCACAAGCGCATGGCGAAGCGTATTACATCCACCCGGGTGATCTCAAAGTCTACTATCTTCAAAATGGCGACGAAGCCTATCGCGTCATGAGGCTATATAGCCTTGGAATTACGAACACAGATCTGGGCAAGCTTGCGGCGGGGGAAATAACGATAAAATAGAAGTTAGAATTCAGAAGTTAGAAGTTAGAATCGGATCTCTAACTTCTAACTTCTGAATTCTAACTTCTATTTTTTATTGACTTCCATCCAAAATATCCAACGATGATAAAGGTGGCGATCGGGGAGACCCAGCTTGGGATGATGATATTGAACGCGTCGAGCATCATAATCATACCGAGCGCAAAAATAGAGTACATTGCTCCATTTTTAAGGAAAACAAATTTTTTGATGCGATCAATATTACCGACGGTTATTTGACGCAAAATGTAGGCGCCAATGCCATTTCCAAGAAGAATAAGCGGAACGGAAAGGGTAAACGCGAAGGCTCCCAGAACACCGTCGATCGAAAATGTCGCATCAATGACTTCGAGATAGAGAATTTTGCTCATGTCGGATAATCCGCTTGAGCCATGCGTAAGTTTTGACTCTGCGAGTTCGGCATTTTGTTTGAATCCGTGCGTAATAAAGAACGCCGTTGATCCGATCACGGCGCCAAAGGCCATGGTCGGATTCACTTTGAGCGCGAGCCAAACGATGACGGATAATATGATCGAGACAACGGCATAGAACCAGATTCCCTGCTTGTGAAAGAATTTTTCTCCGATCAGTCCGTACTCTTTCGGTTCAAGAAACAGCCAGTGGAAAAAAAGAAAGATGAGAAAAATGCCTCCGCCGGCCATCAGAATCGGCGCGGATTTTTCCACGGCTTCGAGGACATGCGGATCTCCGCTAAAAGACGCGGTAAATGCCTGAATCGGGCCGAGTCCGGGCGTTGCGAACCACACAATAAGCCATGGAAGCAGGCCGCGAACGGCAAAGACGGCGATCAAAAGTCCCCAGAACAAAAACCATTTTCGTCCGCGCTTTGACATGGTCGAAAGCACTTCGGCGTTGACGATGGCATTGTCGATACTGCTGATGATTTCAAACAAGCAAAGGCCGGAGACGGTAATCAAAATGGAAAAGATATTCATGGGGAAAGGGTAGCATGGAATATTAGAAGTTAGAATTCAGAAGTTAGAAGTTAGAATCGGATTTCTAACTTTTAACTTCTGAATTCTAACTTCTCATATTCCAATTTTAATGCCCGCTGATCCAGTATGGTTCAGCGGGCGAGTTGCTATTGTCGTTTCGCCAAAGGCAATCTCGGTATGATGACAAAGAAGAGGACGATGATGGCGTCAAACGACAACGGATAGAAGATTGGTATGGGTTTCACGCTGACAAAACGTGTCGCGTGAAGTAAAAGTGCAATGAGCAAGACGGGAAATAGGAAACAGACATCTGCAAACCTTAGATTTTTCATGAATTCCTCCTGAACTTCCTAAACAGAGGAGGATAGCATATTTTGAAGAAAATGTCAAGTCTGGTAGCTATTTTATGTGTATAGAAAGGCCTATCTATTGTTGTGTTAAAAATGCCACTGTGATATCCTTTTTCCAGTTCTTTCTCGTTATTTCCGTGTTGAGGTTCGACCCCGCGTATTTACATGCAAGACATGCAAATACACGGGGTCGAGACGTGCGCGGAGTGGATCGAAAAAATAGAGGCGTGGAATTCGAAGCTATAACGTCTCAAGACAAGGGTCAGTGAAACCGGAACTGCATGAGGCAATCGCATGTCTTCAATTCGTGCGGGTCTCGACCCCGTTCTTCCAAAAGGCGTTGCTTGCAGCGCCTTTTTTCTTTAAGAAAAATCAATGTAATATACGTACTCCTTCGCCACATCAGAATGTGGCTACGGAGCACCATCCTTCACCTTGCCTTCGTGAGACGTTGTGCTTGTTATGGTTGGCCGCGCCATCCGAAACCCCCCGCTTCTTAGCGGGGGGTGAAGGATGGTAGCTCCAAGGGGAATTGAACCCCTATTAACGGCTTGAAAAGCCGCTGTCCTAACCATTAGACGATGGAGCCTTGTTCAGTTGTGCGGGGCAATGGTAAGGGAAAATGAGAGGAAAGTCAAGAATAGGTCTGTATGTCTGTAGGACTGTAGGACTGTAGGTTGCTATTTCTGATGACTTCAGGCAGAGCGACCTACTGTCCTACAGTCCTACAGACATACAGACCTATTCTTCATCCCTCACCTTCCTCCGTAACTGCTTGATTTTCGACGTTCTCTCTTTTGCGTCTAGACGGCGCAATTTTGACGCGCGCGTTGGCTTTGTATCGATACGTTGGATTTCTGGTTTGAGCGCATCACGAACGAATTGGCGAAGCTTGTGGATCGCTTCAATTTTATTTTGAGCTTGAGACCGTTGATCTTCCGAATCGACAACAAGATAACCGTTTTTATTCGTCGTGAGCTTTGTCATCAATGTCTGCTTTTGCTCATCATCAAAAACAGACGAGGACATAATTGGCCATTTGACGACGACTTTCGTCTCGCGCTTGTTTACATTCTGTCCGCCCGGACCGGATGATCGGGCGGTTGAAATCTCCAATTCATTTTCAGGAACTTCGGGAACGGTATGCGGCATATCAAACAATGCATATTTTACGTGAGTATTGATAAAAAGGCGAATATGAGGCACAGTAAGTTGGTAAGTCGGTGAGTCGATAAGTCGGTCAGTAGAGAACTCACCGACTCACCGACTTATCGACTCACCGACTTTTCAATGAAATTCACCATCCTCGGTATTGAAACCAGCTGCGACGAAACATCCGTCGCTCTTTTGGATGTGGATACGGCGACAAGCGTTCCGACGGTGCGATTGCGCAAGCATTATATTTCAAGCCAGATTAAGATTCATGCCAAGTTCGGGGGAGTTGTTCCAGAAGTCGCGGCGCGAAGTCATGTGCCGGAAACCGTTGCACTTATTACAAAAGCGCTTGGACGAAAGGGGTTTGATGCGTTTGACGCAATCGCCGTCACGCGTGGTCCAGGTCTTGCCACAGCACTCCGAGTCGGTATTCATGCCGCGCAAACCATTGCTTGGACGAGTGGAAAGCCCATTGTCGGCGTGAATCATCTTATGGGGCATTTGGCGAGCGCATGGTTGCTCGCGGAAAATCGCAAGCACTGGGCATACCCGTCGCTTGCCTTGCTTGTTTCCGGCGGACATACGGAACTCGTTTTGCTCGAGGGGTTGAATTTTGCACGCGTGATCGGCTCGACGCGCGATGATGCGGCCGGAGAAGCGTTTGATAAAAGCGCAAAACTTCTCGGCCTTGGATATCCCGGCGGACCCAAGCTTTCAAAACTCGCCGTCGGCGGAAACGATCAAGCCTATCATTTTCCGCGTCCCATGTTGCACGACCCGTCGCTCGACTTCAGCTTTTCAGGTTTGAAAACATCAATCAGACAGGAAGTAGAGAGTCGGTCAGTCGGTGAGTCGGTAAGTCGGTCAGCACGAAATTCACCGACTCACCGACTCACCGACTTACCGACTTTGTCGGATCTCTGCGCCTCGATTCAACGCGCCATCATCGACGTCCTCATCGCGAAGACGATACGCGCGGCAAAGGAGTATCCGGTCAAAAATATTCTTCTTGTCGGCGGCGTATCGGCGAATCAACAGCTTCGCGAAGATTTGGCGTCAGCTGTAAAAAAAGAATTGCCGTCCGTCCGTTTCTTAAAACCCGCTCTCCCATTTTGCACGGATAATGGCGCAATGATTGCCGCGGCCGGCGCATGGCGTATCATGAAAGGGGAGAAGGATGACTGGCGGTCTTTAGAAGTTGATCCAGAGTTGGATATATAAGTCCACAGTCCACAGACTGCAGTCGTAAGTTATCGGACTGTAGTCTATGGACTGTGGACCCCTCTTTAACCTATGAACTGGTTCATCCCCACCACCACCGATTGGAATTCCGTCGCGCGCGAAATCGTCGCAAAGTTAAACGACGGTGATATTTTGACATTGAGCGGTCCGCTTGGCGCGGGAAAGACGACCTTTGTCCAGGCGTTGGCGCAGGCGCTCGGTTCGGAGAAGCTTCCAAAAAGTCCGACGTTTTCCATGTTGCGAACCTATTCGATTTCTGGAAACGGACTTTCGCGACTTCTGCATGTGGATGCGTATCGCATTGAAAATGAAATTGATTTGATCACGCTTGATCTTGATGAAGAATTGCTTATCCCCGGAACCATTCTCGTCATCGAGTGGCCGGAGCATATCCCGGCGTGGCTCGAAACGCGCCCGCATCTTGCGCTGACGATTGAGATTGATGGTGATGGGCGGCGCGCAAGCATGGAAAATAGAAGTTAGAATTCAGAAGTTAGAAGTTAGAATATGATTTCTAACTTCTAACTTCTGAATTCTAACTTCTTTCTTAAATGGCAAAACGCTTCGTTCACTGAACGAAGCGTTTAGCTGTTGAGGTTAAGGTGAAAGGGCGTGTTAGAGGGAGTGTTGTATCCCTGATTTTGGTTCATCTGTCTTTTCATCTGAACTGCTCTCTGACTCTGATTTGGTTTTCCCCCACTCAATACGTCGTAGTGCGGTCACATAATCTTCACGATCATCATGAGACATTGCCAAAAGAAATTGTTTGATTTCTCCTGGGTTGTCTGGGACCATCGGATCGAGCATAACGCTTCCATCTCGCCTTTGGAGATAGGAACGGCCTCGTTGACGTATAATGCAAGGGAAGGGACTGTGTTCAAAGTCAAAGGATGGTTCTTGTGCCAATGCGGTCATGAGCACCTCCTTTGAGCGGGACTGTACGCGATTTTGCAAATTTTGTCAATACAAAAAAAGCTTACGGCTGACAGCTTACGGCTGACGGCAAGATGTAATTGCCGTCAGCCGTAAGCTGTCAGCCGTAAGCTAATTACGCCCCTGGTTGGGAAATGTCTTCGTTTTCCACCGCAATGGCGGCGACGCGGAGGACTTCTTCTACGGAAGTGAGCCCTTCAGTCGCCTTTAATAATCCGTCTTGTACCATGGTAATCATGCCCTGCTTAAAGGCGAGTTCATCGATGTGTGATGCGCTCACTTGTTCTGCCAGAATGGCCTCTTCCACTTCTTTATTCATGATAAATATTTCATAAATGCCGACGCGTCCTTTGTATCCAAGCCCATTGCACGCCTTACAATTCGCGGCTGGATTTGGGGGAGCGAAGAAGGACATCTTAGAGAGGTCTGCTTTGATGCCAGCGTTCGGCGGAATGTGATTCAACTCTTCTTTGACTTGCTCCATCAGCCCGGGATCAAGAGTGACTGGTACGCGGCATTCGGGACAGAGCTTGCGCACAAGGCGCTGGCCGATAATGGCATTCAAGGACGGTGCAAGCAGGAATGGTTTGACGCCCATGGAAATAAAGCGCGGAATTGCGCCGGAGGCGGAGTTTGTGTGAATCGTCGAAATGACAAGATGTCCGGTGAGCGCGGCTTGAATGGAAATTTCCGCCGTTTCAAGATCGCGGATTTCTCCGACCATTACGATGTCCGGGTCCTGGCGAAGAATGGAGCGCAAACCAAGCGCGAACGTGTATCCTTTATCGTGCTGGATCTGGCTCTGATTGATTCCCTGAAGTTTATACTCCACCGGATCTTCAAGCGTAATGATTTTAACTTCCGGCGTATTCAGTTTATTGAGAATCGCGTAGAGCGTTGTTGTTTTTCCGGATCCGGTCGGACCGGTTGTAACAATCATGCCGTTCGGCTTTTCAATTTCACGCCGCAAATCTTCGAGTGCTTTGCCGCGCAGTCCGAGATTTTCAAATTCAAGTGCAATGGATTTCGGGCGAAGCAGGCGCATGACAACCGATTCTCCGTATGCCGTCGGTAAAAATGAAACGCGGATATCCAGCTTTTCATCCGTGAGATAAATGGTGATGCGTCCGTCTTGCGGCACATCGGTGATATTGATTTTGACGCCGGAGAGCAGTTTGAGGCGGCTGATAATTTGTTTCCATGACTCGCGCGCGAGCGAAGCGACATCTTGGAGAATCCCGTCGAGGCGAAACCGGATTTTAACGTCTTCCTCTTCCGCTTCCACGTGAATATCCGAGGCATTGCTGGTGAGCGCGGCTCCGAGTATGAGCGTGACAACATCCGTGGTTGAGACTTCAGTGATTCGCTTTTGCAAATCGCGGAAATTGCTGATCTCTTTGGCGTATTTTTCCAAATCTTTTTCTTCAATCCGGTAGCCATATGTCACTTCTCGTATTTCCGGAAGGGCGTCGTACAGCCGTTCTGCGCTGGCGAATGACGCATCGGAAACGAGATAGAGCGTTCCATGTCCGTATTGCTGTTTTGAGATGCGAGTCATGACCTCGTCGACGTCCGGCGACGGTTTTGTTGTTGCAAAGCGGAGCTCGTCTCCAAGGTGGAGGAAGCACATGACATGTTTTGCGCTTGCTTCTTCGTGCGGGATAAGTGAAAGAGCTTCCGGAGCAATTGGAAAACCGGAAAGATTCACATAAGGGAGTCCGGTCTTTTCCGCCTGCTTTTTTGCAAGTTCTTCGAGTTCGTTCAGCTTGATCTGCTGCATTTTTTCTTCCAGCTTTTCCTGCGAGCTTTTTTTCGAATCTGATTTTGACGTTTTTGCAACGATTTTTTTCACCGGCGTACTCGAAACATCCGAGGCGGGAGCCGCTCCGGATTTTTTCATCAAGTCTTCTATGGAAGTTGCGCGATTCGGCATGGTGAGGAAGTCGATAAGTCGGTTAGTCGGTGAGTCGATGAGTGCTCCGACCGACGGTATGAATACTTACCGACTCACCGACTTATCGACTGACCGACTCTATTTTTAAGCGCCGGGTACCTTGGTTTGATGCGTGAACGAACGAACGAGGCGATGGAGCTTGGGAACAACGCCCCCTTCGCCAAAGCGACGAAACAAATATGTCCACGAGGCGTAGTTCAGGAGAACAATAAAGCCGAAAATTGCAATCGTGAGAACGAGAAACAGGGCAAGGAAGACAACAGTAACTGCGGCGAAGATGAATCCGGATTTTATGAGAGCGGCGGTGAAGAGAAGAATGCCGTAGGGGATTGCGAGCAGAAGGCCGCCGATGATGATGGCGATATATCCGGCGACGGAAATGAGAAAGAGTATCGCCCCGGTTTCCGTGGCAACGAGCCAGTGGCGCGAAAGAAGTGTGATCCCTCGTTCAATGCTTTGTGCCAGCGTAGCGCCCTGCAAGATCATGGCATTCAGAGCGAAGATATGGACGATAACAACGGCGATGGCTACGGCCGTAAAGAAGACAAAGGCAAAGATGTAGGCATAGAACGAACCGGATCCCGGGTTGGTCGAAACAAAGGCAAGAATAATCGCAACAAGCGACCGCAAAGCCATGAGAACCGCAGAGGCGATGATATTCAACGCAAAGACCGGCCACATGGCTCGTGCGCCGACCATGAGCGCTTCGCGGATTGGAGGAGCTTCATTTTTCTTCGAGCCGACAGAATACACAAGGGCGGACTGCGCAATAACCGAAGCGGAATAGACTGCGAAGATAAGGATAAGAAGGAAAGCAGTCAGAAGAAAAACGTTCAGTGAACCAAAGATGAGCTGGGTGACGGAAAGATGCGACCACGTATTCTGGGCTTGCGCCAAAAACGGAGCAAAGGTCGTAACAATTGAACCCTGCGCGCCAAGGGCATTCAGCTTGCTCCAGACGACGTCATACAAGCTCCCTGTAAGAAGAAATCCGGCGATTGTGGCAAAGATCCACAATTTTTTCTCACGCCATGTAAATACAAACGCGTCTTTGAGAACCACGCGATACACGGGTTCGTTAAAAGGAGTAGCCATACGGGGATAGTATAGCAGGAGGTGGTAGCTAGGAGCTAGTAGCTGGTAGCTAGGGCTATTTAGATGGGATTATTTTTAATATGAAGTTTAGACGATGAATATTTTGAATCCAAATCAAAATCCGACCCTTTTACAGGTCAGATTTGAATTCTTTCTTCCCAGCTTCTAGCTACCAGCTACTAGATGCTATTTTCCGCATTCGCCGGCGGGATTCCCAAGGCATCGTAGAACGCCTTGCGTTCCAGGGTTTCCTTTTCAAGAAGGATGTCGGTAACACGGTCGATGTCCGCCTTGTGCTCTTCGATGATGTTTGTCGCCACCACGAGCGCTTCATCAATCAAGCGGTCAACTTCGTTGTCGATGATCTCGGCCGTGTGTTCGGAGTAGTTGCGGTTTTCGTGGATTTCGCGACCAAGAAAGATCATGTCTTCCTGCTCGCCGAATACGCGCGGTCCGAGTTTGTCGGACATGCCCCACTGCGTAACCATTTTGCGCGCGAGTTTGGTCGCTTCCCGCATGTCGCTCGACGGGCCGGTTGTGGTTTGTTTGTAATACGCGCGTTCTGCGGCAAATCCGCCCAGCATCATCGCGAGTTCTTCTTCGTACTCCTCGCGCGTTTTCATGTTGCGGTCTTCGAGCGGCATTTTGAGCGTGTATCCAGCCGCATGCCCGCGCGAAATGATGGAAACTTTTTGAATCGGATCCGCGTGAGGCAAAAGGTGTCCGACAATCGCATGGCCAAGCTCGTGAATCGCAGTCTTCCGCTTTTCAAACGCATTCATGATATGGCTTTTTCGTTCCGGCCCGAGTAAAACTTTTTCAATGGAATCGAGCAAGGTCTGCATGGAAATTTTCGGTTCATTCGCCCGCGCCGTTGCGATCGCTCCTTCGTTCAGAATATTCGCCAAGTCCGCGCCGCTAAATCCAGGCGTTCGCTCGGCAATTTTGCGCATATTCACATCATCGGCAAGTGGCTTGTCTTTTGCGTGAACCGTCAAAATCGCTTCGCGGTCATTAATATCCGGCATGTCCAAAATTACGCGGCGGTCGAATCGTCCGGGCCGAAGCAAAGCCGGGTCAAGCACATCCGGACGGTTGGTTGCCGCAAGAACGATGACGCCCAAATTCGGCTCAAACCCGTCCATTTCCGTCAGGATCTGGTTCAAAGTCTGTTCGCGTTCATCATGCGACCCGCCAAGTCCGGATCCGCGCTGACGGCCGACCGCATCAATTTCATCAATGAACACGATGCAGGGCTTTGCCTTTTTTGCGCGCGCAAACAAATCGCGCACGCGGCTTGCGCCGACGCCCACGAACATTTCCACGAATTCAGATCCGCTCATGTGAAAGAACGGAACATTCGCTTCGCCGGCAACAGCTCGCGCGAGAAGCGTCTTGCCGATTCCCGGCGCGCCCATAAGCAGAACGCCTTTTGGAATTTTCGCGCCGACTTTTTTGAATGATTCCGGCTCTTTTAAGAACTCGACAATTTCCAAGAGTTCGCTTTTTGCTTCTTTTGCGCCTGCAACGTCTTCGAACGTGACGCGTCCGGTATCGCCCTTTTGAATTTCACGAGCCGTTGACTGGCCAAAACTCATCGCGCGGTTATTCTGTCCCTGGATCATCCGGAAGAACAACCACATGAGCACGCCAATAAGGATAATCGGAAGGATGTTCTGAATCACAAGGCTTGTCCAATACGCGGCTCCGGTCATTTCCTGAATGTCGGTTTTGACTTCGCGCGCTTTGTCCGGCGACACGCCATAATCCGAAAGCACTGAACTGAAGGACTGTGTTGATTCTTTCGTAGCGACAGCGGTTGACCCGTCTTTCATCGTGGCTGTGACTTTTGGTCCATTCACGATTACGGATGCCACTTGCTCTTGCTGGATGTCATTTGCAAGCGTTGCGATATCGACCGTTTTCGGCTTCTGGATATTCACGCTCGCCAAAAGAATGCCCACAAGGACAAGGGCTCCGAAAAAGAAGAGGATGGTTCGGAGATGCTTCATATTTTGTTGCGTGGTTACGCGGTTGCGTCGTTGCGTAGTATCTCACTGCGTAGCGATCCTACGCAACCACGCAACGACGTCCAACGCAACTGCTACTTATTCCGCCTTATCGCGACGGAGCGAGAGTCCGAGGCGATGATTTTCCGGATCGATGGAAACGATCGTAAAGTCGAATTCGTCTCCGATGCGCGCAAATTCATTTACGTCGCGAACTGGCTTGTTTGAGAGTTCAGAGATATGGGCGAGTCCGTGGATTTCCGGATCAAGTTCCACAAAGAGTCCGAACGGATTGATCTTCAAGACTTTGCCGGAGATCTTTTGTCCGAGCTTGTACTTCGCCGTTACGCGCCGCCACGGGTCTTCGATCAAGCGCTTCATGGAGAGGAAAATTTTCGCTCCTTCGATATTGATGATTTCCGCGCGCACACGGTCGCCGAGTTTCAGGATTTCTCGCGGATCTTCGATGCGCTGCCATGCGATTTCCGAAATATGCACGAGCCCTTCCAGATTTTCGTCAAAGCGTACGAATGCGCCAAAGTCCGTCACAGCCGTCACATCGCCTTCGACCGCATCGCCGACTTTATACTTCGAGACCACGGTTTCCTGTTTTGTTTCCCAGAGCGCTTTTTCGCTCACAATCAATTTATCTTCTTCCTCATTCACGTCGATAATTTTGACATCCATTGTCTTGCCGACAAGGTCGCGAAGCTTTTCAAGAATCTTCGTCTTTTCTCCGCCGGTCACGCGCGGATAATTTTCCGGAGAAAGCTGGGAGACCGGAAGAAACGCCGTCGATGCATCAAGGCGAACCATCAAACCGCCTTTGTTCGCTTCGATGATCTTTGCCGGAATCGGATTGCCAGCGGTGAAGAGTTCGCGCAAAACATCCCATGAGCGCTTTCGGCCTGCGCCGCGGAGCGAGAGTTCGATTTCGCCGACTTCGTTATCAAGTTCAATGACCGTGGCTTCGACTTCGTCGCCAACATGAAGAACGACGCCGGATTCAAGTTCCGGGCCGCGGACGATGCCGATGGCAACGCCGTTCACGTCAATGCGAACTTCGTTTCTGCCGACGGCGATGACAACTCCTTTTATAACATCTCCGGCTTTCGGAAATGCCACGAGTTCGTTATGGTCGGCAATAAGCTTGCCGAATTCGGTTGTTGCTACTGGTTGAGACATAGGTTTGTGAGGAAACGCGCGGTGGATCGATGTGAGAAGAAGAGAAGTTAGAAGATAGAAGTTAGAAGTTAGAGATGAATAATCTCTTCACATTCTATCTTCTAACTTCTATCTTCTATTTCAACATCCAGTCCTACCGAGTGCCCTCTTATATTAGCCGTTCCCATCAACCTTCACAGGGAATCAGCCGCGGGCCTCCGTATTAAGGAGATAGAGCCTAGGGCTCGCACCGCATGAGTTAATAATAATGAAGGTAAAAGGAGGGTACAGGAAATCGTGTATTTTGGCAAGTAGGGGCACGCCGCTGGCGTGCCCTTCTTGAGGATTGTGTAGGGGCGTCCGCCGCGGCGGACTGTGCGCCCTTGGGGAAGTCAACAACGCTTTTTATTAAATGATTTGATTGCTATCATGGGTGCAATGTGAATCATGGAATGAACGGTTTTCCTCCCCACTCCCTTCTACCCACTCCTCACTTTTTCTATGGCAGACACGAAACCGTATGATCCGTCGTTTGGCGGCGACAAGCGCGTCGTCTCGATTGATCGATATCGACGGCAGAAAGAGCCGACGCCGGAAGCCGCGCTGAAACAACAGGAATTAGAGACGAATCGTGAACGGCTGGAAAAACAATTTAATGCATTGGAATTGAAGACGAGAATGATTTCCGGCGTTGCGGATGTCCTTGCTTTATATCCGCTGGATGCGTCGGAAGAACAGCGTCGCGAGGCTTTGCTCGAAGCTGTTCGCACTTCGTTCGAAGCATTGCCCCCGCACATACAGGCTCTTGCCGAAGGCATGGTCCCTCGAATCGAACAGTCATTCACGCATGAGAATCCGGAATCGATGCAATCCGTTGAATCAAAAGAAGATCTTCTTTCACACGCTTCTTCGGAAACGATACAAATGATTTCCTCTTTTTGGGATCGCGTGAATTCGGAAGAAGAGCTTCCGTTTGACGAGTCGGAAGGATTAAGCGCTGACATTTTGGAAGAGAAGCGCGCGCATATTCTTGAATTGCTCACGACTCCGGAATCGAAAGAGCCGTCAAAAGTGGATGCATGCATTCGTGTGATTGATGAAGCCATCCATACCGTGCGGCGTTATACGAGTCCGGGCTCTCTCTCGCTCTTAAAAAGAATTCGCGAGGATGCGATCAAGACGATTTCGAAAGATATTGCCTCTGGCCGTCTATTCGATGGCGAGCGCGCTTTTTTTTCGTATCTCGTTCGATATTCCGACCTCATTGAAGAGCATCCTGTATTAAAAGACAATGTTGCAAATACGTACGCGGTACGCGAAGTCTTGCCGATACGAGTCGTCAAATCTCCTGAAAAAAACACAGACACCCTTACGGATGAATCCTTTGAAACAGAAGAATATTCGCGAAGTTTTCCATTCATTAACGAACAAATCACTGCAGTTCAGCTCCCGCAAGAATTGATAGCGGGATTCATGGAAACGCATGCATTATCTTCGCGTGCAGAAATTGCACTCGAAAAAATTGTCCGTCTTATCAAAGATCTGCGCTTGCTCGCTTCGTATAACGCTTCTGAAGATCCAAACGATGAAGTTGATGCTTCTTCGGAACAGGCATTTCGTGACGCGAATGAAATTGAGCGTCAGATTCTGCGCGTCTTTCAAATGATACGGCGCATTCGAAGCTTGGAAGAAGTTGGAACAGAGGATGAGGATCGTTTTATCGAAACAATATGCTATTGCGTTCCGCCGTCGGAATATGCAGACGTTGTCCTCTTCGCAAGACAGCGGATGCGATTGGATCCGCCAATGGATTTATTGCAAAAACAGGAAGAACAAGAACGAAAAGACGCTCTAGCCGAATATGAAAACGTCGCCGGATTCACCGCTTTAACATCTTGATCATCCGACTTGCTATACTTATGGTAGGTGGTAGGTCGTAGGTGGTAGGTGGAAAATTTCCTCTTACCACCTACCACCTACCACCTACCACCTACTAATTTTATGTCCGACCTCTATCTCAACCTCCACGACCGACTCGCACTCACGGACTTCATGCTCGAAGCCGTGGAGTATTTGGAGCCGAATGATCCATTGCGGGAACGCGTGGACCACGTGGCAGATGCGGCGATTCATGGCGGGGACGTATCCATCGAAACCTTAAATGAGATCGCGCGCGAAACCGCACGGGCGTCATGGCCTGCGCGGATCGCCGTGGTACGGTATCTCAAGACCCCGGAAGGAAAGCAAGAAGAATGGCGGCGGGTGCTTGCGGCCGTGAGCAATTCTACCGAACATTTACTCGAACGGTTCCGCGGAAGCATTAAAAAAGAAACATTGCAGGAGGTTTTGGACCATGAGGAATCGCAAACCGTATTGCACGAAGCCGAGCGCATTGAAATTCAGGAAGTGCTCCGCCACATTCTGCCTTCGATTTGGAAGGATAAGAAAAAAGAGCTTCTCGCGTCTGCGAAATCAGCAAAGGATGAATTAGGAAAGCTCGAAGAGCTTTTGACTGCACTCCGCCGGGTCGCATCCCAGGAAGGGACCCTGAACCCAGACGAAATCGAATCCAAAGTCGTCCACTACGAAGATCGCATTTACTACGAAGGCGAGGAAGTGCCAGCAGAGATTCTGGAGCAGGAAGTCGGGTTTTATTTGGATGAAAGGGAGATCACACAGTAGCTAGTAGCTGGTAGCTGGTAGCTGGGAAGATCCGGAAGAAATTTTCTTCCCAGCTTCTAGCTTCTAGCTACTAGCTACTTTTTCATAAAAACAAAAACCGTTCGCTTGCGTGGACGGTTTTTGATGGCAATGACGCGGTTACTTTTTATAGATCGTCTTATACCCCGTTGTAATCGAATTTCCTGTTTTGTCAGTCATGACAGCCGCATAGCTGAACGATGTGTCGTAGAAGTTCGTGCTGACGACCGTACTGCAAGAGATGGCATTCGTACAGGTTTTGACGCGCGAGCCGTTTGCAAGAATGTCGATGCGCGCCACGCCGTCCGGATCGTATGCCGCGGCCGCGAGCGTGATGGCGTTGTTTGCGGTGTAACCAGATTCATGATCCGAGTTCACCGAAACCCAGCCGTTTGTGACATCGCTTCCGCTCGTCGTTCCATTGCCAGTCGTGTTCGACGCGGTGCAGGCCGTTCCAGAACAAGACGTCCCGCTGATAGAAATCGTCTTTCCCGTGGTCCATGCCGTTGCTCCGCCATTGCTCTTAGCAACGCCGTTGACGAATATGGATGTACCAGTTTGATACGAGGATCCGTTCAATGTGACCGAGCAGTCCTGATTTCCTGTTCCACTCGAATAACACGTCTTTGCAACATTTCCGTTCACGTAGATGACAACGGATGAAATGCCTCGCGATGCCCATGAACCGATGTGGTAGGCCGTTGTCGCGTTCGGTCCGAGCGCATCAACTGTCGGTTCAATCCAGTCCCACACGTTAACCGTATCGGGATTTGTTGTGTTAGAAGTCGTTGTATTTGACGAAGTATTATTTGATGTCGCCGCCGCATTCATCGCAATCGTATGGCTGTCCGTCCATGTGGCATTGCCGTTTGCATCTGTCACTTTTGCGTTGAGATATACGCTCGTTCCGGCGCTGTATCCATTTGCAGAGATTGTTACCGCACATGACTGATTCCCCGTTCCGCTGACCCAGCAGGTTTTGATCGTGTTGCCATTTGCCATCATGTCGATTTTGCTCAAGCCGTCGCTATCCTGCGCGCCAACATTGAACGTTGTTGAATCTCCGCGATTCATCGACGTCACGTCTGGATCGAGCCAGGTCCATGCATTCGTTGTCCCGTTATTTGTCGAGTTTGACGTGTTTGAGTTCGAAGTATCTGTCCCGCGATAGAGTGTTCGGCTGTCCGTCCATGTGATGTTTCCGTTTGCATCCGTCACTTTGGCGTTCACGAAAATGCCAGTATTTTGGGAATAGCTGTTGCCGTAAATGGTTGCCGCGCATGTCTGGTTTCCGGTTCCGCTTACCCAGCAGGTTTTGATGATGTTGTCGTTTGCAATGATTTCAATTTTGCTCAATCCGTCATTATCCTGTGCTCCCACATTGAATGTAATCGAATCGGTCGAAGCGAGCGTTGTCTGATTCGAACTCAACCAGATCCATGTATTTGCCGTGGTTCCAGAATTCGAAGAGGTATTAGAAGCGTCGCTATTCGTATTCCGATAGATATTTGTTACGGGGATCCATTCCTCCGCTCCAGAAATTTTCACAATGCGGGCATTCAGTGCAATCGTCGTTCCTTGGGAGAAATTGTTCGCTACAATGTCTGCGATGCAGGTTTGACCCTGGGAGTATGTTGGGCACGTTTTGATGATATTTCCGTTTGCATATATATCGACCCGCTTTACATTATTCGGATCGGAAGCGACGCTGGTGTAAGCCGCATTAACGATATAGGCCGTTGATTCGCCAGCATTCAGCGTTGTAACATTCGGACTCAGTCGGCTGGAAAAGCCCGAAGAAGAATAAACATACGCAGAATTCGTCGATCCTGTATCTGAATTGCGATGAATAGTGGTCGTCTGCGTCCATGAATCCAATCCCGAACCATCAATGATATGCGCGTTCACGGCAATACCCGTTCCCTGCGTGTAATTGCCGGCATAAAGCGATGCGGTGCAGGTTTGATTTCCGGTTGCATTATAGAGGTTGCAGGTTTTTACGATGTTGCCGTTCACGTAGATATCGACTTTATTGATACCGTTCGCGTCGTACGCACCAACGTTGAAGGATGCGGTGTCTCCGCTGTTCAATGCCGTCGTATTCGGATCAAACCAAGTCCAGCTGGTAATGCCGGAACCGGATGTGGTTTGCGTATTCGTCGTATTCGAGGTGACGGTTCCGTCTGCCGTAGCTGAACTGTTCGTATCAACCGTCAATACATCCGGCGTTCCGCTGGTGTCCGTAGAATATCCATTTTTATCCGTCGCACGCGTGTAGAAGGAAATCGTTCGTGTTGCGGCATTTTTGGTGTAATACGTATTGCGGAATTCGCACACGCTGTCATTACATGTCTTGATAAGCGCGCCGTTTACGTAGATGTCGATGCGATCAATGCCATTCGTATCCGATGCGGAAACGCGGTATGCGAATTCCTTTCCGTTTCCAATGCGGAATCCGGACGGATTTCCCTGAATCGTCACGCGCGGCCCATTGCTCGATGTGTATACGCGATCCCCGCCAAAACTGCCGTTTGATGTGACTGCGGTTTCATTCGCATTAGTTGTTTGGTTATTTTCCCGGACTTCTACGAGTTTTGCCGTGAGCGGATATGTCGGCTGATCGTTATCTACCGTTGAAACAGCTCCGCCAAGATAGAAGTGCCCATTGTCATCTCCCGCGACGGTTGTGAAATAGTCGCGCATAATTCCAAGATAACTTACGGAAGCCGTATTATTATCATCTGTAAAACGATAGACATGTTTATTATTTACAATAACCATCCATGACACGCCATTCCATGCCATGTTTACGTTTTGCATGTCTGTATTATTGAAGACATCCGTCCACGCAGGTGCATTTACTGTATAACCATCGGTAGATCTGTAGATGCGCGGAGATGGGCCGGAAGAAGAGGCGGCTCCGCCAAAAATGTATGCTTTGTTTCCATTCGAGACGATTTTGGAAAGAGAAGTAAAGTCCGCGTTCGACGAAGAGATGATAGTAAAATTGCTTCCGTCGAAGCGGTAAACGAGCACTTGCGGAATTCCGTAAGTGGCATTGGTCACTTGCGCGGCTACGACCCATTGATTATTTGTAACTGGAGCAATCCCTAAATTCATAGACCCACCATTCACGGATCCGTGCATCAGATTATATGTTTGGTTGTCGAGTGAGTGATCGAGAGAGTCTGTGACAGTGCTCGGAAGACTGACGACGGTCGGATTGGTTGAAAGATTCGTCCATTTTAAGAGTCGTCCTTTTGTGGTTACGATATACCAGGTACCGTTTCGTCCAACGATTTGATTGATTCCTTCATTGGATGCAAGGACGTTTTGAATATATGGAGTCACAAGTTTGTATTCTCCATTTTGATACGCAACAATACGAATAGAATCATCTGTGCGGACGACATTTTGCAAAAACAATACGGTACTTCCATCGCTCACCATGTCATCGATACGATCAACGCCCGCATTACGGACATCGCTTGCAATATCGAATTGCGTGGCACGAAACTTCTCGTATCGAGATGCTATCCCGCCGTTCCATAGATCTTGGCCATCCGTATATAAAAATGTATCTGTGTCGATATGTGCGACAGCCCAAATTGGACGATTGCTTCGTGTTTTAATGAAGTCGGAAATATCCGTCCATGTCCATGCGCCTGTTACGGCCGTTGTATCGGCTTGAACGGGCTGAATAAAGCTCATCATCGGCGAGAGCGTCGAGATGGCTATGGTGAGTATTGTGAGGAGACGTTTCATAGTTGGTAAATAAGTCTGTAAGTCTGTAGGACTGTATGTCTGTAGGTCTCTAGACCTGTATGTTTTATCCAAGAATAGCTTCCAGAATAAAACCTACAGTCCTACAGACGTACAAACCCACAGACCTTCCCCTGTTATCCCTCATCTCAAAAGCTTTGTCAATGAAATTGGCAGTTTTGAGGAGAGTACGACGAACTTGGCAATATACCAGAAAATGGTGGAAATGTCAAGTCTAGTTGCGTTGTTGCGCCTGTCCTCCGTAGCTTTGGCGGAGGGGGATGGTTACGTGGTTGCGTACGAAAGAATACTTTAAAAAAACAGGGGCCTTCGAATTGAAGACCCCATAGGTGTTTTTTGAGAAAGGTGATCAGTGGCCGCAGTCGCAACAGCCGTGCTCTTCGCAACCACAGTGATCATGAGCATCTTTGTCGGAGCCGCGGACGACTCGCTCCAATTGTTCCCGAAGCAGGTTGCTTCGTGCAAACTTGGTTTGGGCGATAAGAATTCGAACCAAGAACGGTCGATGCTCGGGACGTATTTCTTCCCGTGTATTTTTCGGAGTAGCGGTGACAAAGAGTCGTCGATCCAATTCGTCCATCTTGATTTGTTCAGCCATGATTTCCGCATGTTCTTCTATCATTGGCCAAACTTTATTCCACGTTTTCAATCCTTGCACAACGATTGATCCGAATTCTTTGTCGTTGCACATATAATTTCCGCTATTGGACTGATAGCAATGGATGACCGCATCCCGCAGTCGATCAATCTGATGAAATCGGAAGAACACGGTCATGCTTGGCTCAAGCGTACGAATGCACAAAAACATGAGATCGATCCATTGCTCAAGATCGTCTGCCATATCGTGCGTTTTGGCCGGATCGTCAGTCTCAACCACTTCCTTCACATTGACGGTCTGCGGTGTTTTTTGAAAAGCGGCTCTGACGAGTTTGAGAATGTTAAAGTTCATGGGCTCTCCTTCCGGGATGAAGGGTACGTACTATTGGAAGAAACGTCAATCTAGGGACAATAAGCAAACAAAAAAATAAAAAAATAAAATTAGCCGCGTCTTTTTTTATTTTTTGCCTTCCTCCAACCTCGGAAACAACGCCGTCGCTGTTCCAAGTTTTGTCCCGGCGGGTAATCCTCCCCACGTTTTTATCTTCTCGAATGATATTTCATTCACGTTTTGACCAAGAAGAGTCAAAATTGCATCCGACGTTTGCGGCATGAAGGGACGGATCATCCAGCCGATGTGGCGGATGGCTTCGGCGAGCGCAAAGAGCACGCGATCAAGATCCGCGTCTTTATTTTCTTTTGCAAGCGCCCACGGCTTTTCATCATCAATATATTTATTCGCATCGCGAATAAGCGTCCATGCGGTTTCGAGCGCTTGATCAAAACGCCAGTCGTTCATAAAGGTTTGATACGTCGCCCAGAGCGCGTCCACGTCCCACGGTGCGGTCGGAGAAACTCCCACAACGCCTGTGCGATATTTTTCGATCATGCTTGCGACGCGAAGAACAAGATTGCCGAGATTGTTCGAGAGATCGGCTTCAAAGCGGGCAACAAAACGATCCTGATCGTATTCACCGTCGCCGTTAAACGGAATTTCTCGAAGAAGAAGATAGCGAGTCGCTTCAACGCCGAATGTCGTCAAAAGCATATCAGGCTCAAGCACATTGCCAAGCGTTTTGCTCATCTTGCCACCGCCTTTTGCAAGAATCCATCCATGAACCGCAACTTGTTTCGGAACATCCACGCCAGCGGCCATTAACATTGCCGGCCAAAGCACGGTATGAAAACGATTGATCTCTTTACCGATGACATGATGAACCGTGGGCCAGTATGTTGCGACTTTTTTTTCATCTTTCGGAAACCCGAGCGCGCTCAAATAGTTTACAAGCGCATCGAACCACACATAGATATTCTGCGAGTCATCACCCGGAACCGGAATGCCCCATGGCACGTGCTTGGAAGAGCGCGATACGCTGATATCCTCGAGTCCGCCTTTCACAAGCTGGATCGCTTCATTGAATTTTGTTTCCGGCGTTGCAAAATTCGGATTCTTTTCGTAGATTGCGAGCAAGTCTTTTTCAAATGCCGTGAGCTTAAAGAAATAATTCTCTTCTTCGATTTGTTCCGGCGTCAAATTCGGATGATCCAGACATTTTCCGTCAACAAGATCTTTTTCCGTCTTGAACGATTCGCATCCGACGCAGTACAAGCCGGTATATTTTTTCGTATACAAGAACGGCCCGCGCGGATCTTTCTTTCCGTTCTCGATGACGCGGTTCCAAAATGCCGTGACTGTTTCTTTATGCCGGTCTTCGGTGGTTCGAATAAAGTCCGTATAGGAAATCGAAAGTCTCGAAGCGAGGTCTTGATACTGCTTCGCAATACCGTCAACAAACGCTTTTGGTTCAAGCTTTGCTTCCGCGGCCTTGCGCGCAATCTTTTGTCCGTGCTCATCCATGCCCGTCACAAACACAACATCATTTCCCAGCAAACGCTGATACCGCGCCATGGCATCGGTATAGATGTATTCAAGGGCAAACCCGATATGCGGCGCTCCGTTCGCATACGCAATCGCGGTCGTGATGTAGTACGGCTGTTTGGACATAACAGGGAAACGTTAGCAGGAAATGGGGGAGGATTCAATGTTGGATCTATCAAGCAATCTTGACAACATAACCATTTTCTGATAATAAGGAAGCTGGATTTGTTACAACAGAGGGAGATATAAATGAACATTCGACAACAAAGAGGAAAAGAGGAGAAGAAATTATATGGGAATATTCGTAGATGATTCAGAAGTTCGGGTATACATATTGAAGTTTCCCGGTGGAACCTGGACGCGCGAAGATCGAACTGTTTTGTATTGCGTTTCAACAGAAAGTCCTCGCGACATGATGGTTATTCCGGGTAAGCCTGAGTTTCTCGTGATGGTTGGAGAGTGGAAAGAGGCACATATCCGATCGGGACTTGGAAAAGGATATGAAACCGTTGAAATCCATATACACACTTTGGATGAAGCAAAGAGCGGCTACGATAAACTCTTTTGGTAATCCTCTCCTAAGAAATGATATGACACTTCCAGCCGATCTCTTCTCGATATCGGCTGGTTTTTAATTTATGTCAGGAGAGGGCGCACAGCTGTGCGCCCCTACAAATGCTGTTCCTCCAACACATCTCTCAACGCACCAACCCATAGTTGCGGTTTTGACGGGGGAACGAATAATGTCCCGGTCGGTGCGGTTTCGGGGAGCGCGCCAGTGCTGGATGCGATGCAGGGGCATCCGAAGCGCGCGGCTTCATGAAGTGGCAGGCCATAGCCTTCGTACCAGGAAGGATAGAGGAAGCAGGAAGCGGTGGCGTAGAGGGTGTCGAGGTCGAGGTCGGTGATGTGGGAAAAAGGAGCGAGGAGCGACCTGCCCGCCACGCAAGCCGAGATGAGCGAGGCGTTGCAGGCGGGGGAGCGAGGAGCGAGAAGAGAATGTATAAAATCGCGCGCATCAAAAATAAACTCGCTCCTCGCTCCTTCCCCCTTCGCTGACTCCTTCGCTGAAGCTACGGAGTCCAGGGAAGCTACGGGGGACACACGCTCCTCGCTCCTACATTCTCTTTTCGGCGCGCCAACAATTACAAGCTTCAAATTCGCGTACTTCGTTTCTTTTCGAAGTTGTTCAACGGCGAGGATGGCAGTGCGGATGTTTTTACGCGTGTTGCCGCCGCCCATGGCCAGAATAAAAGGGGCGTGGGGCGTGGGGCGTGGGGCGTGGTGAAGAAATTCTGAATCTAAAAGTTCAGTTGGGCGGATGCGAGGAGTGAATATCCTAATTTTTTTTTCTTCCCACGCCCCACGCCCCACGCCCCACGCCCTTATCATTCGTTTGACGTCTCGTTTTGTCACCTCACTCACACATATCAACGTATCCGCGCGGCAGATCAAACGCTTGCAATGAACGGCGCGATGCCAGAGGCGGCTTTTGAAGGAAAACCACGAGGGCTCGATCAAAAAAGAGAGGTCGTGAAGGAATAGGGTGTATGGGATGGTGATGCGCCCGGTAAAACCGAGATTGCCGATGAGGAGCTTGTCGAACGCGAGCCCGGTCTTCTTTGTTGTCACACGGTCAAGCGATACAAGATTCAGCATCGATAAACCGCTCCATAATTTATTCGGCATGCGGATATGCGCGTGCGTGACGCGCGGATGCGTCCGGAACGGATCGGGGAGTTTTGGAATATTCCACCCGGTTGTAACAAAAACAAAATTTACTTCCGTTTGATCAACGATTCTTTGCAACCAATCAAAAACAACCGCCGCAACGCCGCGGCTGTCTGCATCGACCAAAGGTCGTGCATCGACAAGTACGTTCATATTGGTCTACGAATGTACGAATGATACGAATCGGCGAATAACTCGCTATGTGACCATTCGCCGATTCGTATCATTCGTACATTCGTAGACCAACAGAACTAACGTTGATATTTCTGTATGACTTCATTTAGAAATCCACCAAATCGTTGTTTGAACAGCTGATCCGAAAAAGATTCCGCGTGCGCGTGAATGCGAATCGGATCGTATTTTGACGGATCAAAACGGATGATCGCATCTCCGATGTCTTCCCATGTCTGTGCCTCAATATATTCTCCGGTGACGCCGGGCACAACCGTTTCCGCCGCGCCGCCTTGGCCGTAGGCGATGATTGGTTTGCCGGCGGCCATTGCCTCGACGGCGGTGATGCCGAAGTCCTCGACATGCGGATGAATAAATCCGATGGCATTCGAAAAAAGTTCGCGCTTGGCATCTTCCGAAATCCATCCCAAGAATTCGGTTTTTGATCCGGCGATGCGCTTGAGCCGCTTTAATTCCGGCCCAACGCCGAACACTTTGAGCGGCATATTCAGTTTTGCAAACGCCCGCACCGTGAGATCAAAACGTTTGTACCCGACGAGACGGCCGCCAGTGACCCACCCCCCTTCGCCCATCGAAGACTCTGGGCTTCGGGGGGCAGGTGACGCGTGAAAATCTAGGACATCAACGGGTGGGTGGATGACCATGGCGTCGCGGCCGTAGTAGCGGCGGATGCGCGCGCGGCTTGTTTGGGAGTTGGTGACAACGATATCCGGTCGTTCCGCGGCAATGCGATCCCATAAGCGAAGGCGGTGGAGGATCGGCGGCAGAAGACGTTTAATAAGTCGAGGTTGCGAAAGATCATTCACATACGACTGGCGATCTTCCCACAAAAAACGTGTGGGCGTGTGTAAATAGCAAATATGAAGCGCATTCGGAGCGGCGATTGCGCCTTTTGCGAACGTGCTTGAACTTGAGATCACAATATCGTAGCCGGATAAATCAAAATGCTCGATGGCCATGGGCATGAACGGCAATGTCCATTCTTCGCGTCCGCGAATAAATGGAAGGCGCTGTAAATCGCTCACGCGAATATCTTTTCCGCGGAAGGACGCATGCGTTCGATTCGGATTATAAAAAAGCGTGTAGGTGGGCGCGGCCGGAAACATTTCCTGCAATGCCCGAACGACGCGTTCGCCTCCGCCATCTTGGATAAGATAGTCATGCACAATCGCAATGCGCAATCCGTTCGTCCCACTCATGCGGCTATCCTAGCGGATGGGGAGGGGAGAGGCGAGGATGGGTCAAGGTAGCCAGTAGGCCATCATCAGCCAGTAGGCCATAGCCAGTAGCCAGTAGGAATTGCTCTTACTACTGGCTACTGGCTCAACCCTACTGGCTATCAAAATCCCCGCCGGTCGACATCACTGTCAAACGGCGGGGGAGTTGTTGTAGGGGCGCACAGCTGTGCGCCCTTGAGAGATAAACCATCGCGTCCGTGAGAGATCAACCTGCGCCCTTGAAGGAGCTACCTGGTGAGATCGATCCAAATGCGTTCGCGTTGTCTGCGCACGATCCTTGTTTCTCCAATTTGAATGAGCGATTCAGCGTAGAGCGTCTCCATTTCAAGAAGCTTTGCTTTCGCTATGAGAACATCCATGAGTTGTTGCTGAATGTCACGACGTTTGTCAGGAGCAACTCGTTGTTCGGTCACAACAAAGTCATGAATCATTCCTTCAAATCCGGTGAGTTTTCGAATCGGGACAAGCGTTGCCATTCCGACGACACCAAGAAGATCTTCGTCCAATGCAAGTACAACATGGCCGCTCGTACACGCTGCTGCAAAAAAGAATTCCAGTAGCGCTCTAGGGACATCGCACGTTTTGACATTTTTGAGTTGAGCCGCGAGCGCCTGAATTTGTCCCATATACTTCATGACTGAAAGTGGATCTTGTATCCAGTCGAATGTGATCATACTTCCTCCTTTGCGCCAAAAGCGCGGGCGATTTCACTCGAGGTTTTCAGGCCCCACTGTTTCGCGAAGAACGTTCGCGACGGCATCACGGATCCCTTGAGCGCGATATCTGTAAAGACAATGCCTTCCAGATGATTGATTTCGTGCTGAAGAATGAGCGAATACCAGCCGATCGCATTGATGAGAATTTCTTTCCCTTCTTCGTTATACGCTGTGACGCGTATGGACCAATGATAGGGAACGGCACCCCATACGCCGGGAACGCTCGCGCACGAAACGAATGCATGACATACATCGTTTCCACGCGGCTCCATTGTTGGAGAAAAGAGCGCATGGAAAGGGATTGGCGTGTCTCGTAAAAATGGCCGCCGACGTTCCATGGGAACCTGGTCGATATACGCCTGCAGGTCTTCGATAACGATCATCGGCGGATAATCCAACCCGACTTGATTGATCGCGAGTCCGACGCTACTTGTTTTGCGCAGAAGCTCTTGCATTTCAAAGATGAGAGCTTGTGTCACTGGATGGTTAATTTGTTCCGGTGTGATCGGTCGAACCAAGGTATGAAGCATGGGATGATCCGGGCCGACGATATTGAGTGACGACATGTCACCTCCTTTATTGTGAATGTTCAGTTTGCACCGAGGTCAAACGCGGCCTCGTATGATGGAGGGTGTATCAGAAAATGGGGGGAATGTCAAAGAAGAGGGGCGTGGGGCGTAGCGTATGGGGCGTGGTGAAAGATCTTTCACCACGCCCCGCACGCTACGCCCCACGCCCCAAATGAAATGCCGCCGGTATCCTACTTATTTCGGATACTCGGCGGCACGATAGGGTGTAGTTGGTTGCTCTTGCAAACGGGTCAGGGACATGTCCCGTCTTTTGTCGTTTACGCGAGGCGTTTGACTACTATTGCGGGCCGAAGGGCGACGGTCACTTGGTATTTAGATTAAAGAGATTGCTTCTTCGCATGCAGGATTTCCCTTTCTGCGTTGCTTGTTTTTCGACTTTTGGCCAAATCATTGGCCGACGGTACGGTACGAACCATCTGTCCTATACGTTCAGGACTTCAGGATGGCGAGACTCTAACAGAGAACGGCCAACTTGTCAATAGGCGCCTCTTCGTGTCGCCACCACGAACGGCGTTTTTAATAAAATCCAGATATCGAGCCCGGGCGACCAGTGCTCGATATACCATGTGTCGAGTTTGACCTCGTCTTCGAAATCCAAATCCGCGCGGCCGGAAATTTGCGCCATGCCGGTGATGCCCGGCTTGATGCTTAACACTCGGCGATGATGCGGCTTGTAGAGTTTTACTTCTTCGGGCAGATGCGGTCGCGGACCGACCAAGCTGACATCGCCTTTCAAAACTAGAAACAGTTCCGGCAATTCGTCGAGTGACCACGCGCGCAGAAATCGTCCAACGGATGTGACGCGCGGATCACGTCGAATTTTCATAAGAGGTCCGGCGCGGTGGCTTCCATATTCTTTCATGAACGCCGGATCAAGATGGAGTTTATCTGCGCCGACTTTCATTGTCCGAAATTTAAAATAATTGAATGGGACGCCGTCTTCACCGATGCGTTGAAGCGGCGTTCCATCCGACCGTTTTGAGTAGAAGACAGGGCCTTTCGAAGTGAATTTGATGGCAAGCGCGATCAAAATCATCACAGGAGAAAGAAGGATAATCAAAATCAGCGAGACGATAAAATCAAACAGGCGTTTAAAAATACGCCCCCATCCTTCGAGCGGCGTGCGCTTGACTTCGATGATCGGAATGCCGCCATTCGTCGTCACAGAGATATTCGTAAAGCTCGCGGCAAACAAATCAGCGAGATACTTGAATGTGACGTTTCGCGCTTCGGTGATTGCGATGAGTTCCACGGCGTCTTCTTTTGAAATCATCGGATCGGCAAGCAGGACTTCATCAATGGCCCGATCTTTCAGAAGTTTTTCCAGATCGGTTTTTGACGCTTCATTCCACGAAGGAAAACGACGGGCGACCGTATAGCCGAGGACCGGATTGGATGCAAACAGATCTGCAAGAGCGATTGCGGCTTTACCTTTTCCGATAATGGCAATTGTTCGATGGCCGAGGCGCGCGCGGAGAAGCGAGTGGCGGATGACGCGCAGAAGCAAGCGGACGATTTCCACGAACAGAATCGAGAGCGACCAGAGCGCGAGAATGATAAAACGCGACGTCGTGAAATCGCGCTGAAAGAACACGGTCGCGATTAATATCATGACTCCAGCCGTACAGCTCACGATCACGCGGCCGAATTCTTCCCATGCGCGTCGTTCGCGTCGCTGATAAAGTCCGGCGATTGCAAAGATGCCCACGAAGATCGCAGAGAAAATAATGGACGTCGTTAGATACCTCGCGAACGGGATCGCAGTCAAAATCGGACGGATTTCAATAAATGCCGCGGAAAAACGAAGCGTGTATGCCGCGAGCGCGGCAAGCATAAGCGCGGCAAAATCAAGCGGAACTTGAAGCGCAAGGAAAGTGAGGTCAAAGCTTCGGCGCATACATTCAAGATACTATGATAGCACGTGATTGGGGTTCTACGAATATACGAATGATACGAATCGGCGAATGACGTGCTACGAAAGCATTCGTAAATTCGTACCATTCGTAATTCGCTGATTCGTATCATTCGTATATTCGTAGACCAAAAAATAAAAAACTCGACATCGCTGTCGAGTTGTTTGATGCCAAGACCGAACGATAAGCCGAATTTTGTCCCCCGTCGTCCCCCCGTAGCTTTACGCGAAGGGGGGGTCTGGGAGGGCAATCATCTATCTGGGATGATCATTGCTGATCACCTCGTTGCGAGCGACCAGTCTCCCGACGTACGTCGGGATCTTGCTCTTGCACCGGAGAGGGCTTGCCGCGCTACGTTGTTACCAACGCATGAGAGATGTAACAGATGTCTTTCGACACCCATACCATCTCACTTTTCACTTTTCCCCCGATGGACATCGGGGTAGTATTGTCTCTGTGGCGCTTTCCCTGGGTTTATAGTGAACGTCGGGTACGTATCCTTTCGTTCTCTACCATATCCCGGCCGTCGTTAACGGCTCTCCATGAACCCCGATGGACATCGGGGAACGGTGTTCGGACTTTCCTCCCCGATGGACATCGGGGCGATTGCCTGTTCGACCTTGGCTTCGCGATTGTAATGTATGTTTGGCAGAATGTCAAGGATTGAAGAAAGTCAATAAGTCAACGAGTCGATAAGTCAACAAGTGCACTGACTGACGGTTTGAGAACTCGTTGACTTGTTGACTATTTGACTTGTTGACTTGTGTTTGAAAGGCTTGATCTCTTTCAAGAATCTTGATACAACCTGTACCTGACGGTTTTCACATATTCAAGGAGGTGCCGTCATGATGAGTTTGAACATTACAACTCTTATTGCCTTTGCGTGCGTGGCGCTCTCTGCCGTGATTGGCCTCATGTTCGCAATTGCCACAACGTATCATGCGAATCATACGAGTCATGCAACAAATTACTTCACATGCACAGATCCATACATGTCAGTTGTGCATTGGAGTGTCTGTACAGGGATCGTTGGCATGTTTTCCACGGCTGTCTGTCAGTTTGCCATTGCGGTTCGAAGCTTCCATACCGTCCCGTTAATACGCGAGGAAGAATTCGTGCTTATCGTGCGTAACGAACAGGGAGTTTTTCAGTGGATTATGTTGGTTGTAGCGTTTTCCCTTCTCAACTTTGTGATCGTAAAAGCAATATCTGCTCCAAAAAAGTGCAGGCAGATGCATCTCGTCCAGTCTTCGCGCAGTTCCACTTGATACAAAGAAGAAATCAACGACGTTCTTTCTCGAAATCAAAAAGCCAGTCCGCATTCGCAGGCTGGCTTTTATGAACCGATATTCTATTTTTTATTTTCTAATGTCGCGACATGTTTCGCCGCCCCTTCCGCATACATCTTATGAATTTCTTTGCTCGTGAGTGAGCGGTTAAAAATGCGAACGTCGTTCATATACCCATTGAAGGAAAACGGTCCGCCTCCGCCGTAGTTTCCTAACCGGATGGTTGCGGTTGGAGCCACAGCCGTAACAACCTGCTTCTTATCCAGACTCCCATCGACATACAAGTATTCCGTTGTTCCGTCATACGCGACAGCGAGGAAATACCACTTCCCCATTACAGGAGAAGCATTGCTGACGATGCAATTTCCCGAGGCATTCGTACAGGCAGCAAAATGGCCGGCATTCACGGATACATAATTGTTATTTACTCCTTCATCAAATATATATTGATTGCCGCTTACGGTTCCATTGATATATACCCATAAGGTTTTTGAATGTTGAAGGTTGATTGTCGGTATCGTGTCAGATAAAAAATTCAAGTCTCCTCCTGGAAAATTCAGAGAACAGCCCTGGCCATTCGGGCTCGAAGCAATAAAAGTGATGGCCGTGCTTCCAAACGTTAAATTATTATTATATCCGCTTGAATCATTCGCCGTTGTTCCATTGCATTCGTCAAAATCCCAACGGGCAATCAGATCGTCTCCAACAGATCGAAGAATCTGCGCAGAATGCGCCGATCCTTTTGCCAGACGTGCTTTTTCGCGTGCGCCGTTTAGCTGGACGACTCCAAGCGTTGCCAACAACCCGATGATCGCAATAACGACAAGGAGCTCGATGAGGGTAAAGCCTCGTGGTTTCATATTAATAGGGAGTATATCAAGAAAAGAAGCGAGAAGCGAGCACGAGAAGATGATCTTCTCGTGCTCGCTTCTCGCTTCTCGCATCTATTATCTTTGAGCGACATGCCTTGCCACCCCTTCCGCGTACATTCGGTGGACTTCCTCGCTTGTGAGCGAGCGGTTATAAATACGCAAATCGTTGATATTGCCATTGACGCGTTGACCGCCGCTGCCGGAATTTCCGATCGTCACGGACGTTGTTGGATTTACTGAAGCTGCTGTCGCGCTTTTATCTAAGCTACCGTCGATATACAAAGATAATCTTGATCCGTCATAAGTTGTAGCAACGAAATACCACTTATTCGTCACTGGCTGTAGGAAACTATCAAAATAATACGTAGTATTTAGTCCTACTCGGATATGTCCGAGATACACTTGAACGAAATGATTAATTACCCCCTCATCCAAGAATGTTTGCGGTCCCGCAACCGGTCCAATGATATATATCCACATTGTTTGCGTCTGCTGAGCACTCCACGAGGGTACGGTGGCCGTGACCTGATTCGTCCCGTCAAACGTCAGTGAACATCCTTGTCCGTTTGGCGAAATTGCTGTTTCCGTCACTCCGCTCCCAAGCGTAAGATTATTTCCATATCCGCTTGAATCAATCGCGGGACCGGCTGTCACGCATTCGTCAAAATCCCAACGCGCGACAAGATCATCTCCGACGCTGCGGAGGATTTGTCCGGACTGCGCCAATCCTTTTGATACTCTTGCTTTGTCTCTTGCACTCGAAAGCTGCACGAGCGCGAATGTTGCCAGGAGTCCGATGATCGCAATGACGACGAGAAGTTCGATGAGGGTAAAGCCGCGGGGTTTCATGGAGAGAGTATAGCAAAATCAGTAGCTGGTAGCTAGTAGCTGGGGCTATTTGGAAGTTTTTTCTTCCAAGCTTCCAGCTACTATCTACGATCTGCTTCCCCGTGCTACAATCCTACAGGTTTATTGTATGAAAAAGCTCCTCGTTTTTCTTATCCTCATTCTTGCGATACTGGCAGGAGGTGGATATTGGTTCTGGTCGCTCGGGCGCATTCCGGCTGAAGTTCCCCGAACCGCAGCATTGAACATCGAATCCCAGGGCGTGCAGATTCGAAGAACGCGCGATGCGGGCTGGGAACAGGCAAATAGCGGAATGCAAATCTATGAAGGATGGTCGGTCAAAACGGATGAAAACGGGCGGGCAACGATTCGTTTTTATGATCAGGGCGAAACGCGCCTGTCGCAGAACACGGAGATTGTCGTTGACAAAGCGTCATTTGAAATGAGTGGAGCCGGACGCATGATTGTTTCCGTTAAATTGCAAACCGGACGCGTCTGGAGCCGAATATTGAAACTTCTTGATATCGGAAGCTCGTATGACGTCCGCACGACCAATATTGTAGCGACGGTTCGAGGAACGTCGTTTGATCTTTCAAAGAACGCAGACGGATCATCGGACATCCTTGTCGGAGAGTCGGCCGTAACGGTTGCGAATCTCGGAGGAAAAACCGTGACATCGGTCGCCGAAGGAATTGTGGCAAGTTTTAACGCTTCTGGCGCGCTCGTCCATCAAGAGTTCGCATCAAGCGCCACCCAAAATCAATGGATCATGAGCAACGAACTTGCGGATTCGGCATTCGTCGATACGGAGAAAAAAATCCAGCGCGACCAATTGCAGGCGCTTGGCGGTCCGGGCCCTGACAGCAATCTCTATGCCATAACCCAGTTGTCCGAACGCGTTCATCTGGCGCTTGCAAAGGGAGCGGAAAAAGATGCGCTTGCGGAACAGTACGCCGCGCGAAAGATTTTTCATCTCATCGAACTCGTTGAATCCGGAAAAACGGGTCTGGCGGCGCAGGAATTTTCCAAACTTGATGCATCCGTCAAAGCGTTGCCGACAGGCTCGGCGGGGGAAGCTGAACGCGTGCATCTTGCGAACGCGTTATCGCGAATACATTTCCTTGTTCAAGACGCGAATCCATCCGATGCCATGTATCCGTTCAAACAGCGCGTTGAAAATCTTGTGAGCGAGCTTGCCGCCTCGGATCCAGCCTCATCTTTCTATGTGCGCATGCTCGCCTTCGATGCGCGTCTTGATGAAGCGTCGAATGCCATCACGAATCGGTCATTCGACGAAGCGCGCATCGGCTTAGATGGCGTCCGGGACGGAATCGAGAATATCCGCCGCGAGTCCGCTCCGATTTTTCCATCATTGCCTGAAGAACGCCGAAGCGCGCTGGAAGACAAGCTCGCGGCGCTTGATGCGCGCACGGTTATGATGCGCATGCGGCTTGATCTTGCCATGCGCGAGCCGCAGGGAGGTTCGAGCACGTCGACCATGCCGGGCATTACGAATCCGCCGGACGGCGCGCTCACGCCTGATGCGCCGAATGCATCCAGTTCCGCGCTGTCGGGCTTTTCGAATGCGCAGACAGGCAATACGCCCGCATTTACGTCGATCGAAATATCGCTCGCATCGCATACGCTTGATATTGGGAAATTGGTTTCCATCAAAGCAAAAGGCATTTTAGCCGATGGGACAAAAACCGATATCACGAATCTCACGCAATTCGCCATCGACCATCCGGATATTGCGGTCGTGAACGGACCGACGGTCAAAGGATTGCGCATCGGGAACGGCGTGATCACGGCAACGTATAATGACGGAGGAACGCAGAGAACAGCGACGTCGAATGTTGTGGTGCAGGGAAAAATCGTTCCGGTTGAACTCATTCTTAAATCCATGTCCGGATCGACGATCGCAACGTCGACAACCTCTTTGCTCTCCGCAACCTTGAGATATAACACGGATGAATTAAAGAATGTGACGGCGAATACGAATTTCACTATCGTCGAAGGGGGAGGATCCATTTCGAATGGGGCGTTCACGGCATCAAACGAACCGGGAGCCACCTCCATCACCGGTTCAACGGTTGAAAACGGCGTCACGATTATCGGAACAATGAAAATCATCGTTAAGTAGCTAGGAGCTAGTAGCTAGTAGCTGGGGTGGATGAAGGGATTTCTTATATTTATCTTCCCAGCTACCAGCTACTAGCTCCTAGCTACCTCTTCATGAAGCCATTCCAGTCCAAACACCTCCCAACCATCATCGGAGCGGCGATCGGACTGCTCTGCGCTCTTTTCTGGTCTCTTGGCGTATTTCAAACGCTCACGGCACGGGCTGGAGATCAATTATTTACCTCGCGCCATCCGAATCCGCATATCGTGATCATCGCGATTGACGATGCGTCGATTTCATCCGTAGGACGCTGGCCTTGGGATCGGTCCGTGCATGCAAAATTGATTCGCTCCCTGTCCAAAGCAGGCGCGCGGCTGATCGCGTATGATGTGAACATTTCGGAACCGCAAGACGGAAAACAGGATGCGGATCTTGCTTCCGCAGTTGCACAGGCGGGGAATGTTCTTCTTCCCGTTGAGCTCGATCTGCAGAAAACATTCGGGACATACGCCTACGATCCGGATCATGTGATTGCGCCCATCGCATCGCTTGCGGCCGCAGTCGAGGGGACCGGATTTTCAAACATGATGCCGGATTCGGACGGCGTGGTCCGCCGCATTGCATTATCCGCAAAGAATGCGCGGGGATCGGATGTTGTTTTTTCATTCGGCTATGAAGCGGCGCGAGCATCGGATCCATCGCTCGCAACCGAACGCGTTCCGCTGGATGCGCAAAACCAGCTCATTATTTCTTTCCCCGGAAAACCGTCAGCTTCATTCCCGATGATTTCCGCCGAAGACGTGCTGGCGGAAAACATGCAGACGAATTCGCTCCGCGATGCGATTGTTTTTGTCGGAAGCACGGCATCGGATTTGCATGACGAGCAGTTCGTTCCGACATCGCAGGGAGTCCCGATGTCCGGCGTGGAAATCCATGCGTCGATCGCCGATACGCTCGTACAGCGCGCATGGCTCCGTCCCGTTCCCAAGTTGATCAGCGCCATCATTATTATTCTGTTCGCCGCGCTGGTCGGTTTTGCCGTTGGAAAATGGAAAGGGCGATTCAGCGCCCTCTTTGCCGTTCTTCTTTGGGGGTCGTCTCTTCTTGCGGCAATTCTTCTGTTTGATCAGGGCATCATGTTCGATATTGTGTGGCCGACCATCGCAATCGTTCTTGCCTACGCGGGAGCGACGGCCGAACGGCGCATTGCCGCCGAACTGGAACGGCGGTCCGTTGAACGGTTATTCTCGCGCTACGTGAGCCCGAAAGTCGTTGAAGCGATCGTGAAAGATCCAAACAGCATTTCGCTCGTCGGCGAACGGCGAAACATGAGCGTTCTCTTTTCCGACATTCGCGGATTTACGTCGCTCACGGAACGGCTACAGCCGGAAGCGCTTGTTCGCATGCTGAATGCCTATTTTGATGCAATGACGCATGTCGTCTTTGATCACCAAGGCGTGCTGGACAAATATATCGGCGACGCGGTCATGGCATTTTGGAATGCGCCGTTTCATCAGGACGATCACGCTGTCCTTGCCGTGTCATGCGCCTTGCGCATGAAAGAGATTTTGCGCGACATGAATGAATCCGGCCTTCTCGGCAAATCGGCATGGCGCATCGGCATCGGCGTGAGCACCGGGGACATGATTGTCGGCAACATCGGCGGAGGCGCGCATACGGACTATACGGTGATCGGCGATGCTGTGAATATTGCCAGCCGACTCGAAGAACTGACGAAAGAATACCGCGTGGGAATTCTGATTTCCGAGCCGACGGCAAAAGCCGTGAGCGAAACGATTTTGACGCGCCGCCTTTCGCGCGTTCGCGTATTCGGCAAGCACATTTCCGTGAATATGTACGAAGCCGTCGCACACCTCGGTCAGGCGACGGAAAAACAATTGTCTCTGCGCGAAACATACGAGCGCGCGCTCGAAGCATACGAAGCGCGGTCATTTGACTCGGCGATAAAAATCCTTCAAGCTCTTTTAGTTGATGTTCCTGATGACCAGCCATCGCATATCCTTTTGGAACGCGCGAAAAATTTCCTCACCTCCCCTCCGCCGGAAGATTGGGACGGGACGTGGATTTACACGAAGAAGTAGCTAGGTGCTGGTAGCTAGTAGCTGGGGCATCGGATGGGCTTCCAGTATCTTCTTATCTTCCTAGCTACCAGCTACTAGCTACTAATTATGATCAAACCTCGACTTCTCCTCCATGTCTGTTGCGGCGTCTGTTCCGCTTATATCCCGGAGCTTTTGGCTCCGGATTTTGACGTAACCATGTATTACGATAATCCGAATATTTATCCGGCAGAGGAATTTCGAAAGCGAGCCGATGCGGCGAAAGAAATGGCAAAACGGTATGGCATGGCCTTTGTCGAAGTTCCGCAAAATGTTGAATCATGGAATCTGGCAGTCGTAGGACATGCGACGGATCGGGAAAACGGCGAGCGATGCCGCTTATGCATGGTTCATCGCTTGGACAGCGCATTCGCATACGCAAAAGAACATCAATTCGACGCCGTTGCGTGCACGCTCGGCGTCAGTCGTCGCAAGCATATCGACATGGTGAACGCGATCGGCAAACAATTGTCAGACGCGTACGGCATTCCATTCCTCGATCGCGATTGGAGAAAAAACGGCGGAGAAGATGAATCCCAGCGCCGCGCCCGCGAGTACGGCATCTACCGGCAGGAGTATTGCGGGTGCATTTATTCGATGAAGAAGTCGGTTAGTCGATAAGTCGGTGAGTCGGTTAGTAAATGCAATTACTCACCGACTCACCGACTTATCGACTTCCCGACTGTTCTTCCTGTATCATCCCTCCCATGAAACGCATTGCCACGCCTCTCCTCATCGTGACCGTCCTCTTCATGGGCTGGGGTTGCGTTCGCGGCGGAGCGACCCAACCCGTCGTTTCTTCTCGCTCCTCGCTCCTCGCTCCTCGCTCCTCATCTACGACGACCGCCGAAGCCGCAATACCTTTCACGTGGTCATCCATCGGCGATGGCGCGGAACGCGGAGAAAAGACGATTCCGAACGGCGAATATACGGCGCATCTTATTGCGTACCGTTTTGATCCGAAGAAGTATGATTTTCATTTTGCGCAAACAGATCAGCCAAAACTTGTGAGCGCATGGATGCAGGAAAATTCAACAGCTTCGTTTATCATCAACGGCGTGTATTTTCAGGAGGATCATTCTCCGGCTGGGATGTTGAGGATTGATAATACAAATGTCGGTTCACGGAGTTTTGATGCAAAAAAATCAGGGTTGATTATATTCGGTTCTGACGGGAATCGGATTATGGATACGTCCGTCAACAACGTGAAAGATCCAAAAGCTTCAAACGAAGCGCAGAGCTATCCGTTCTTGATCAAGAATGGGTCTCCAGCGATACAGGATGACAGCGGTCTTGTCGCGCGCCGTTCATTTATCGGAATAGATATAGACGGAAAAATTATTTTCGGCGCCTATGTCGGCGGAGAAATCAGTTTATCGTCTCTGTCTCAACTCCTCGCGACGCTTCCCGTCACATGGACGAACGCAATCAATCTGGACGGGGGAGCATCAACGGGATTTTCGGCAAATATCAGCGGTTATCAAGAACTTGAGGATTCGTACGTCGATATTCCGAATGTAATTGAAGTAGAGAAGCGCTAAGCGTGTTGGTCTACGAATGTACGAATAATACGAATCGGCGAATACTCACAAAGGAAGTATTCGCCGATTCGTATTATTCGTACATTCGTAGACCACTATCTTCCCAACCCCACCTTTTCTCTCACTTCCTTCATCTTCGGCTCCGCGATCTGCTTCGCGGCCAAACGTCCTTCGTCGAGTATATGATTCAATTCCCCGCGGTCATTCATGTAGTTCGCGATTTTCGCACGGATCGGGGAGATCATGCCGATTACAGCTTCGGTCAAGTCTTTCTTAAAATCACCGTAGCCTTTTCCAAGATACTGTTTTTCCAAATCCTTCATCGTGATTCCGGTCGCATGATGATAAATCGTCATCAAGTTCGAAATTGCCGGGCGCTTTTCCGTATCATACGCAATCACTCCGTCCGAATCCGTGACCGCTTTTTTAATCTTCTTCGCAATTTCATCATCCGTATCCGTAAGCGCGAGATAATTGAGCGATGACTTTGCGCTCTTGCTCATCTTCACCGTCGGATCATCCAAGCCCATAATGCGTGCTCCGAATTCCTGCACGAGCGATTTCGGGACGACGAATGTTTCGCCGAACTGCGTATTAAACCGCCGCGCAATCGTCCGGGTCAGCTCCACATGCTGTAATTGATCCTCGCCAACCGGCACATCCGTCGTGTCATAGAGCAGAATATCCGCCGCCATAAGCGCAGGGTAGGTGAAGAGTCCGACGCCGACGTTTTCTCCTTTTGATTTTGCCTTGTCTTTGAATTGCGTCATCCTTTCGAGCTCGGCAATTTTGACAACCGTAGACAAAATCCATGCGAGCTCCGAATGCTCCGGCACTTCGCTTTGAATAAAAATGCGCGATCGTTTTGGATCAAGTCCGCACGCAAGATAGGTCGCGGCGGCGCGGACATTGTTGTCTCTCAAGATTTTTGGATCTTGCGGAATCGTGATGGCATGCAAATCAACGATGCAGAAAAAACACGGATAACGATGCTGAATCTGTGCCCACTGCTTAAGCGCGCCGATATAATTTCCGATATGGACGGTATTCGTCGGCTGTATGCCGGAAAAGCAGAGTTCTTTCATATAGGCGAAAGTGTACGGGTTTTGGATACAATTGGGAATAGGAGGCGTTTTCTTCGTATTGACATATCAGCTAAAAATCGGTATATTGCGCTGTGCACTTTTCTTGACTTGTCCTTTGCCATTCTAAAGAGAGGTTGTTCATGCAAACAGAAAATCCATTGCCAGAAAACGTTTTGCCGCCTGCGAGTGCGAGGGTGATATCCAGCATTCCCCAGCCGCCGATCGTCAAAACCGTGATCGAAGCGGTCGTGGCTTTGCGACAGAAGATTGATGCGATTCACGGCGGCTTGCGATGCCTGACCGTGATCACGAATGGATCGTTCCCGGTCCACCAGGATGAGGATTCGATGCATGTGTGGTTTGTCGAGGCTACGGGTGCAAAAAGAACTCTCGATGCTTATGGGTATATTGAACGCATGTTTCCATGGCTGTTCGGCCAAGATCAGCGTCCAGCCGGTGACTGCTATTTTTTCACCTATTGGCACGAACGCGACCGATTGCAACTCCGCGTTTGGGTCTCTACTCCAGCATATTTGATCAATATTCCCTGGCTCGAGGCGCTTGATACATGGATCGTGAATGGGGTTCGTAAGCTCGCAGAACAAAAGGAGATATTGGACGCCGATGCCTATCAGCAATTGGAGCGCATCACGCAGTTGTTCGCAGAACAATGTCGCGAACTTCTTTCGCCAAGCAATCTCCTTGCGGCTTCCGATTCACCTACGCCAGCCGCCTAACCTCGACTTTCAGATTTCATCATACTCACGCGCCCCCGTTCGGTTCATCCGTTCGGGGGCTTCTGTTTGGGCCACTAGGGAACGAAGCCATTAAGCCACTAGGGAAATGCAATTTCTTACTGGCCTAATCCCTTAATAGCATGGTGGACTTGACAAAATTTCGGTTTTGTGATATGCTGGAATCATCGTTTTTCATTGAGAAACGGTATCTCCAAAGACTGATCAGGTCCGCCGGTGCGGATGAAAAGCTTATAACCTGGCATAGGAGATCGAAACATAAACGTCCTCATCACATGAGGAGAAAGAAAGGGATATGGGGTAAACCATAATCAGTCCTGGCACGTTTACCAATTCGGCGGGTTCACCACAAAATTGGCGGGGAGTGGCGTCTCCTCGGAGGCTTCGCGGGCCGAACTCAACCATTGGGAGTGATGCATCTTGCACACTCCCTCTCAACCTGAATACTTCACGTCGTGGAATATTGAGGAAGAGAATGGAATCGGCTACTAGCTTCTGGCCAGAAGCCAGAAGCTAGTAGCCAGAAGCCAATTTATTTGACAAGTTCCCTATAACACTGTATACTGGTTTTAACGATAACGATTTCGTGAATTTCTAAGGATTTCCTTGGGAAATCGCGAAAGTAGCAGATCCAGGTCTGCTCCTCGAGCTAAATCATTCAGACATTATTTATTTTTCGTGTTTAACGTGGCCGAGCCTTTTTTTGGCATCTGGACACAAAACGAAACAAACGTCAGGAAGAGTCCATAGATCACAGTCCACAGACTGCAGTCCGTGGACCGGAGACTGTGGTCTGAGGACCCAGAATTCTTTTTCTGACAACAAAACATTCTTATGGTTTTAAAAAGAAAACCGTCCCGATTCACACCGGGACAACAGTCCCAGCGCCCTCAAATGGGCCGACCGGGCCAGCCTCAACGGCCTCCGTTTCAACGCCGGCCGAATGTGGCACAACAGCCGCATCTAAACACCGGCGGACGAAATCCGAATCAAGCGCATCCTGCCAATAAAACAGGAATGCGTCCGTCGGGTTGGCCGTCAAAACAAGATCGGCAGGATCAGCGGCAAAAACTGCATCCACAACATCTTCAGCAACGTCCTCAAGCACGTTCTGGCGCACCACTTTCCGCTTCGCTGAAAGAGGGTTTTCGCGTTGAAGAAGGAAAGAATAAGCGTCCGCGCAAAAAAGGTTCAAAATTTGGAATGCGCAAAGGATTTAATGACATGCCGCGCATGAGTGCATTTAAGAATGTGCCGTTTTTGAAAACCGGAACGGACACCGATGAACTCTCTGCAGGCGGCAAGCGTTTGCGCGTCATCGTTCTCGGCGGCAATGAAGAAGTCGGGCGAAACTGCACTTTGCTTGAATACGGCAATGACATCATGATCATCGACCTCGGTTTGCAATTTCCAGACGAAGACATGCCGGGCGTGGACTACATCATCCCGAACATGTCGTACTTGAAAGGCAAGGAAAAAAATGTCCGCGGCGTCATTATTACGCACGGCCATTACGATCACATCGGGGCGGTATCGCACATCATTCCGACGATCGGGAACCCTCCGGTATTCGCATCCGACCTGACCTGCGGCATTATCAATAAGCGCCATCAGGATCATCGCGACAAACCGCCGCTCAATCTTCGATCCGTGAAGCACAATGACGTTCTGCGACTCGGAGTATTTACGGTTGAATTCTTCGGCGTTGCGCACTCGGTTCCGAGTTCGCTCGGCGTCGTCGTCAACACGCCATGCGGAACACTCGTCCACACCGGCGACTTTAAAATCGACAACGGTGAAGGCGCGCAGTCTTTGCAGGAAACGGAGAAGATCAAAGCGCTCGGAAAACGGAATGTTCTTGTCATGATGAGCGACTCAACGAATGCATCACAACCGGGACGTCAGATGCCGGAGCATGAAATCCAGACGAATATCGACGATATCATCAAGAATTCAAAGGGGCGTTTGATCATCGGAACCTTCGCATCCATGATTGCGCGCATCCAGCAGATTATTCTTGCGTGCGAACGCCATGGGCGAAAAGTTGCGGTGGAAGGATTTTCGATGAAGTCAAATATTGCCATTGCGCAAGAGCTCGGCTATGTAAAAATCCAAAAAGGCACGCTCATTGATTCGCGCGACGTGGACAAATATCCGCGGGATAAAGTCGCGGTCGTGTGCACGGGCGCGCAAGGAGAAGAGCGGGCTGTTCTCATGCGCGTCGCGAATCGCGAACATCCGTTTTTGACCATTGAAAAAGGAGACACAGTCGTCTTCTCAAGCTCGGTCATTCCGGGAAACGAACGCATGGTTCAGCGCGTCAAAGATACGCTCTATCGCGAAGGTGCCGAAGTCATCCATTATAAGATGATGGACGTGCACGCCGGAGGACATGCAAAGCAGGAAGACTTGCAGGACATGCTCGGATGGATCAAGCCGAAATATCTTGTTCCGATCGAAGGCCATTACTCGTTCTTGATGGATCATGCCAAAGCCGCGGAACGAATCGGATTTCCGCACGAAAATATTTTCGTCGCCGACAACGGCCAAGTCTTGGAATTTGATCATTCCGGAAAGGGAATGCTTACGAATACCAAAGTCCCGACTGAATATGTGTTCGTCGACGGACTCGGCGTCGGAGATACGAATCGCGTGGTTCTGCGCGACCGCCGCGATCTTGCCGGAGACGGCATTGCAATCATCGTCGCGGTCGTAGAAGAACGCACAGGCAAGCTCTTGAATATTCCGGATATTATTTCACGCGGATTTATCTACATGAAAGACTCGCAAGAAATGATCCAAGCGGCGCGCCGCCATGCGGCAAAAGTTTTGCGCGATCGCGATCCGAATTCTGCGGCAAACCCGACGTATTTGAAAGAAAAGCTCCGTGATGAAATGGGGGAGTTCTTCTACAAGAAGACAGAACGCAGGCCGATGATCTTGCCAGTCATCGTAGAAGTGTAAGATAGTAGCTGGTAGCTAGTAGCTGGGAAGAAAAGAAGAGACAATCTAAGCTTGTCTCTTTTTGTTTTCCCAGCTACTAGCTACGAATAAACGAATCCCCCTCAATCATACGATCAAGGGGGAGATGGCTTTAGGCTACGGAAAGGGACGGTTGATTTTCAATCGGAAATTGAATGGGAGCATCAAGCCAAGCGAGGAATTGCGGCCGGAGATGCTGATAGAATTCCGCATGGAATTCTTTCCGAAAACCGACTAGGCTGTCCAGATCCTTTATCCATTCGTTCGAGGGGTTGAAGAGCGCTGGAGCATCAGGATCCGTTTTTCGCCACATCAATGTGACTGGAATCTCGTATCCGCTTCGATGGAGCGTAAAACAGAGATTGCGCCATTGCGGGTTGATGTCCCACCAGCAAAGATTTTCCGCATAGAATCCGCGGCCTTGCGTTTCGATTTGTATGCGATTGATGACGCGCCGCTGTTTATCCGGCGGAATATGTCCAAGCATGGTGAGGAGAACTTCTCTGGTTGTATCAAACGGTTTATCCTCGTTCCTGAATTCGGCTACGAGTTGATCTATTCGAGAAGAATCAAATTCCTGGCTTTGGAATAATTCAGCGGCTTTTCGTTCATCCTCTGGATAGAGGGCGAGGATTTTCTCAACGGGATATTTTGGCATGGATTCTCCTTTTTACTTCAACGGGTTGAAGGGGTGAATGTGCAAGGGGGTTGTAACATGAAATATTGGAGTGGGGAAGAGGCTGATTTTCAAATAGCATTTTTGAAATAAGTGGTGTGGATATCGCGAATTTTCCGCTGGGTTAACCGGACTTGCATAAGCTGATTCTATCATGGTACGAACTAATAGGGTATGAAAGACAATGACAAGCAAGAAATTCTGGAGGCGATCCATGCCTTCGCAGAACATGTAGATCGTCGTTTTGATGGTCTTGAGAATCGTGTTGGACATCTTGAAACTGATGTGGGATCAGTGAAATCCCGGATCACTTCCATGGAGTCCCAGATGGTCACAAAAGACTATTTGGACAATAAGCTCGCGGATTTGCGAAGCGATCTTGTCGTTTTGACGCGTAAAGAGAATACGAAGCTTTCGGTTCTCGTCGAAGAACTCGTTGTCGAAAAATCGCTCACCCGAAAAAGCGCCGACCGCATCCTCGCCATGGAACCGTTTTCGCAGGAGCGGATGGCGTCGTGAATTTTTTAATCAATTGACTTGCCACCACGTAGAACGTGGCAAGCTGTGAAATCCGCGCACATTCAAGCGGTAGCCGCGTAAAGCCTCCGCTTCGCTTATTTTTTTGGCCGCGCCACGTGAACGACGGCGATGTTATTTAGCTACCGCACCCCTTCGCCCTCGCTGACTCGGGCTTCGGGGTGCAACCTTCACTTCTTATATTGAAATTTCGTCCTTGTGATGGGTGGCCGTGCCATCCGAAACCCCCCGCTTCTTAGCGGGGGGTGAAGGTTGGTGGGCGAAGAGGGACTTGAACCCTCATGGGATTGCTCCCGCTAGCACCTGAAGCTAGTGCGTCTGCCAATTTCGCCATTCGCCCGATATGAAATTGTGTCTTGAATGTTGGTAGATCCCCCGAAGCCCCGAGTCTTCGAGGGGCGAAGGGGGACGCCATTCGCCCGTGAAGAATGTCAGTAGGTCTGTATGACTGTAGGATTGTAGGTCATTATGCCTCACGCCGGAGGAAGAAAAACCTACAGTCCTACAGTCGTACAGACATACAGACCTATTTTAACCGCCATCCCATCTTGACGTACCAGTTTTGCACATCGTCAAAACGATCGGAAGGGCTCGCAATTTGCATGTCCTGCCGCGCACCCATTACGCGCGATGAACGAACATATCCGTATGACGGTTGCATGAGAAAAACAGCAGGAGTCTGCGCAAGAATCGCTTTTGCGGTAGCGCGTTGAGCGTCAGCAAGCGCCTGCGGATTCGTTGCGGCTTTGACCGTATTCAACGCGGTGTCTACATCGCGGTTTTTTAGATTGGAAAGATTCAATCCGGAACCGCTTGCCGCATCGCTTATCCACATGGGGGAAATATCCTGCGTCGGCGAAAGAAGAACGTTCCAGATCAGAATTTGTTTTGAGTGAAGTTCCGAAATTTTCGCAAGAAGATCGCCGGATGGAACCGTCGTAACAATGACGTCCGCTCCGAGCAATGACCAATCCCGCTTGAGCGCGTCGGCGACGGAAGTGAGCTCCGGAACATCCGGAACCGTGATGTGCAGAGAGAGCGGTTCGCCTTGCGTGGACGTTGACGATGATTTTCGCGCGCGTATTCCGCCGGATGTCGGAGCGACCCACCCATCTTTTTCCAACATTGCGCGCGCGGCATCCAGCCGTTCCTCCGGACTCGCAGTCGATTCATCGCTACTGATAAACGGATATGGTCCATACAGCGGATGCGCATAATTCCCTTGATCGGCAACGATTTTATTCCGATCTACGGCCATGGCAAGCGCCTGGCGGACGCTCGCATCCTTAAGAAGAGGATCTTCAACGTTGAAAAAAGCGAGCGTGAGCTGGGGGAGTTCAAGAGAAGAAACGGTAAATTGAGAACTCTTGGTAAATTTATCGGAAGATGCTCCAGTTTCAAATGCAAGCTGGTCGACCTGCCCGCTTCGTAATGCGTCTTCGGATGACAGGCGGTCGGGAAAAAACCGCAATTCAATCTGGCGGATAAACGGTTTGATGCCGTAATACGCGTCAAATCGATCCAGAACATACGAAAGAATATTTCCATTCGCCGTGTGTTGAAGAGAACGGACGCTGAACGGGCCGGAACCGATCGGGCTCGTGTTCGCATTCGCGAGCAGAGCATTTTGTGGCGGAACGTCTTGCCAGATATGAGCCGGCAAAATGCCGATCGTGAGCGTATCAAGCAGGAATGCGTTCGGCCGCGTCAGCGTCAAAACGACGGTTTGGGAATTTGACTCGTCGATATTCACGTCGCGCAAAGCGCTCGCATACGGACTGCGCCATGCCGGATCTTTCGCCGACCGCAAAGTAAAAACAACATCGTCGGCCGTCAGAGGCGTCCCGTCGTGGAATTGCACGCCGTCTCGAATCGTAACGGACAATTGTTTTCCATCAGCCGACCACTCGTATTTTGATGCGAGATCCGGAACAACATTCGTTCCGGACGCATGTCGGAACAAGCCGGAAAAAACAAGAGCGGTCAAATCCGCATCCGGATCATTCGCGACCGCATAGAGCGGATTGATCGCCTTCGGAGATCCGACGATTGCCTCGGTGATTTTTCCGCCTGCCGCCGGAACATGAATGAGATGATTTCGCATGAGCATCCATGCGACGGATCCTCCGGCAATAAGAAAGAGAATGAGGGCGATAAGCGCGATGCGCCGCTCTCGGAAATTTAGAACGAGTCCGACGTATCGAAGCTGCTTCCATCGGGGCACGACAGCCGGTTCCGCAACCTGTAAAACGAGTTCATGATCATGCGCAATGGACGGCGTAAATTCTTCGGAAGACTTCGCGCCATGCCAAAAAAAGATGCGTTGTAGCATTGCTCGTAGCTTCTCGAAGAAACGTTTCATATACGAAGAGAAGTTAGAAGTTAGAAGTTAGAAGTTAGAAGTTAGAGAAACTCTCTATTCTTCATTCTAACTTCTAACTTCTTTCTTCGAACTTCTATCTTAAAACAATCGACAGCACCGCATTCCCGAAGAAGAGAATCGCGATGGCAATCGTGGCATAGTGAAGGAGTTTTTCGACTCCGCGCTTTGTTCGAAAAATTTCGCTTCCGCCGCCAAAAGCCGCGCCCATGCCGGATCCGCGCTGTTGGAGCAGAATCGCGGCGACGAGCAGGACGGACAGAACCATCTGGACAATAGAGAGAATAAGCTGCCTCATAGTGTGGGTAGGAGGGTATCTTACATTAGCGGATCAGTCAATGCGAGCGAGGGATATGAGGAAGGAGAAGATGAAAGCATCAAGTCCACAGTCCATAGTCTACAGTCCGTTTCTTGATAACGTGAGAATATGCGGACTGAAGTCTGAGGACTATGGACGTTACTTCCTTCCCACTCTCGTGATATTATTCAAAGGTGAATGATGCAGAAAACAGTCAGATTGAAGAGCGTCAAACCCAACGACGCCATCTTTTGAGAACCGTGCTGATCGTACTTGGCGTTCTTATTGCGATTCCACTCGTGTATCAGATCGTGCTGATCGGACAATACTACGTAAAAATCAAACGCGGCGAATTGCCGACCGGAGAAGCGCGCGTGGCAAAAGAACATTTTTCCCGTGCGAGCAATGCCATGAACGCCACGGTCAAGCCCGAAGATATTATTGCCATTCCTCCGACGGGGAATGCTCCAGAACTCGGGAATCCGGATGCGCGCGTTACGGTCGTCGTTTTTCTTGATTACGAGTGTTCGTACTCGCAGGAGAGCGCGACATCCATCCGCGCCGTTATGGAAACCTATAAGGATCAAGTGCATTTTTTTGTGCGGGATTATCCGATCACGGAACTCCATCCGCTCGCGCGCGAAGCCGCTCTTGCCGCGGATTGCATTCTCGAACAGGGACAGAAGGCCTATTGGCGGTACTTCGATCTTCTCTTCGGTGACCAGCAGGACATGACGGCGACGAGTTCGTTCCGCGATATCGCCGGACGCGCGCAGGTGAACATCGCGCTGTTTGACCAGTGCGTTGCCAAGCGCGCGTATGATCGCAAAATCGATGATGACATTGATCTGGCGAAAAAAGTGAACGTTCCGGGAACGCCCACGTTTTTTGTGTTCAGCGGCGGAAGCACGGACGTGAAAGTCTTTCCGTCCGCCATGAACGAAAAAACGTTCTCACAGATTCTTCGGGGCGCGTTAGAGAATTTACCGAAATGATATGAATAAGAATAGGGCGTGGGGCGTGGGGCGTGGGGCGTGGGGTCGGAGTGATTTTTTTCATATTTTTTTAAAGAATTTTTCTTTCTTCCTACGCCCCACGCCCCACGCCCCACGCCCTCGCTTCGTTGTCGCTCTCACCCTGATCAGCCTCGTCATTCCATTCTTCTATAACGTTCATCCAGCCTCAGCGGCTGAAGTCACCACTTCCGACGATATTCGGGCGGCGACGAATTTTGCGTCGGAACAGGGGTGGTGCTCGGTAAAAAAAGCAACTGGATTAGCTGACTGCAAAACGCAGACGACCTTTTGCGATGCGAATAAGTGGCAGTCATTCGTAAACGATAATATTGAGTTCATCGGCGGGGGAGTTCCGCAAATTAAAAACGGTTTGAGCGCCTACTTCGCATCGCTGTCGGGTAGCAGGATCATTCCGTCAGATTTTGTTTTTGCGTATCTCCGAAAAGATCCGAGGAATAAAGGATCAATTCCTCCGCTGTCTGAGTCCGCATGTTTCTGCCAGTGCAAAGATGGCGATACGGAGTCAGCATGTTTGGGAAAGGATGCAGGAACGCCGTTTCAAATCAGTCCGAATCGCTTGTTTACGCACGAGGAATGTATACGAGCCTGCCAGGGGCGGGCGCTTGCCTCGAAATGCGCCGGGGCGTTGAATGCGATCGAATCCATCGATTCGGGCTCGCCGGAAGGAATCGCCGCGGCCGCATCCGCGCTTTCGTCTGCAGATGAGCAGGCCGGATGCTTTTCGCGGGTTGAATGCGAAAAACAGGAAGGAATTTTTGAAGCGGATGCGCGAAAGATTTGCGCGAATGCAAAAGGACGATGCTATGCAAAGGACATCGACGTCCAATTGAATACGCCGATCGGCGCGGTCACGACCATCGCCGGCTTTAATAATTATATCGTTGTCGCCTATCGGTATGCCCTGTCCGTCCTCATTGTGGTTACAACCGTGATGTTTTTGTGGGGCGCGTTCCGATACCTGCTCGGTTCGGGCGGCATCGAAAGCATTGAAAAAGGAAAAGAAGTTATGAAGGATTCAATCATCGGCATGATCCTTGTGTTGAGCGCGACCATGATTCTCCGCACAATCAATCCGATGACGACGAATTTGAATTCGCTGAAGGTGTACATGATCAATACCCAGCGCTTTATCAGCGCGTCGTATTGCAAAGACCTTGCCGAAAATCTGAAGCTTGCGGATGCCGGAGCGCCTCCGTCGACAAAAACGTACGAAGAGGTGTCAAAAGACGACGCGAATTTTTCCGCAACAAAAGATACGGCAACATGCGGGAATCAGTATTTTTTGCAGAACGCATCCGGCGGCGCATGCATGGGAATGGCCTGTCCGGAAAAGGCCGAGTCGTGCGTGAGCTGCGCGGGCGGAGACATTACGGAATGCCAAGGAATCGCGAGCACGCGCATGGTGTGCTCGAAACAGCAATTTGCCGGAACCATTGAATATCAAGATGGACGGTATCCGGAAGCGGTCTATCTCATATTGCTCTGCAATTGGGCGCAAGGAAATTTGTCAGCGACGAACGATTCGCTCACGGTCATCAAGCAAGATGTCGGAAAGACGGCAAAAGTCGTCGGCTCATCCGCGACCGATGCAGACAAAACAGGGCAGGCCGCGTATCATTTTACGTTTAGCGAGGATGCGATCAACAAAGCCTCGGAAGCATGCAAATCAAAAGGTGGATTCCGCGGCGCTTTGCTCGGCGTTCAATATAATAATCAAAATTCCGTCGATAACTTCGCCGTGCTTTCGAAAAATAATTGTTCCGGTTCAACACGGTTCGACGGCTATGCGAATGGAACGGTTCGGCCGGACGCGGAAGATCTCGCCGACGGATTCCAGTGCGGCCTGCATCAGGCCTCGCCGCATTTTATCAATCCGAGCATGGATTACTGGTCGCCGGAAGAATTGCTGGCTGCGGCCGGAGGACGGGCCTCGGTTCCGCCGTGCAATTTTACGCTGAACAATACGACCGCGCCCGACAGGCCCGGAAGCACGCAAGGATACTGCGATATCGGGCAAGTGAAAAAAGAAGCAATGAATGCGGCGCCCGCCTGCGCATCAGACGTCAAAAATAACGGCGCATGCGACAACTCCGTCAACGCCTGCTCTATCAGCGGAACGACATTGTGTACGTGCATGATGGATCGTTCGCCCACGTTCATCACAGGTTCATTCGGAGCTCAAGCCCAAAAACAGGGGAAGTGGCAATGCCAATAAGAGGGGCGCGGGGCGTAGCGTACGGGGCGCGGTGAAAGATCTTTCACCGCGCCCCGTACGCTACGCCCCGCGCCCCAATCTTGCCATCTTTTCTAATCCGTGGTAGCCTCGCATCCATTGTGGCTTTGGTTTCAAAGCCTCGCCAGACTACCCATGACTGCTTCGAATTTTATCGTTATCAAAGGAGCTCGCGTACACAACCTGAAAAACGTGAGCATCAGCCTTCCGAAGAATAAGCTCATCGTGATTACGGGGCTTTCCGGTTCGGGAAAATCGTCGCTCGCATTCGATACCATCCATGCCGAGGGACAGCGCCGGTACATGGAAAGCCTTTCGAGCTATGCGCGCCAATTTTTGGAACTGCAAGACAAGCCGGACGTGGATGAAATTACCGGCCTGTCTCCAACCGTTGCAATCGACCAAAAATCCAGTTCGCATAATCCGCGCTCGACCGTGGGGACCGTGACCGAAGTCTACGATCACCTGCGTTTGCTTTTTTCACGCGCGGGACGCGCGCATTGTCCGAATTGCGACCGGCCAGTGACCGAACAGTCCACGCGCGAAATCGCGGAAAAAATTCTCATTCAGGCCCAGCACAATAATCTTATTCTGCTCGCGCCCATGGTTCGCGAACAAAAAGGAGAGCATAAAGTCGTTTTGCAGGGCGCGGAAAATGCCGGATACCATGAAGTGCGGTATGACGGAACGCTTGCGGATATCGATGAGCTGGTTCATTCGCGTTTGGATAAAAAAATTGAACATACGATCGAAGTTGTGATTGCGAAAGTCGAAGCGAAGACCAATATGGTCATCGAGTCTTTGCTCGAATTCGTCAAACAAGCGCTTGAACTCGGAAACGGACTTATTACCGTTCTGAACGAAGATTCGCTGGAAGAAACGATGTATTCGCAATCGCTGTTTTGCGTGAATTGCGGCATTTCGATCCCGTCGCTCGAGCCTCGTTTATTCTCGTTCAACTCCCCGCATGGCGCATGTCCCGCATGTACCGGCCTTGGAACCAAACTGGTGCTCGAACGCAACCTCGTTATTCCGAATCCGAAGCTCACGATCGCCCAGGGCGCAATCAAGCCGTGGACGCGCATTGCGGGAAATCAGACATCGCATTTTAAGCTGTTGGAAGAAGTGGGAAATGCAAATGGATTTTCTTTGAATCAGGAAGTCAGAACCATTCCGACGTCCGGACTCACTGTTCTCATGGACGGAACCGGGGATCGCATATACGACGTGGACGGGAAACAGATGATGTTTGCCGGAATCCTTTCCATGCTCGAAGAAAAATATCGCCAGACCGACAGCGAGTATGTGCAGAAAGAAATCGAGTCCTACATGCGCGTCATGACATGCCCGGTCTGCCATGGAAGGCGGTTGCGAATCGAAGCGCTGTCCGTGCGCGTGGCGGATCGAACAATTGCTGATCTCGTTTCCATGCCGCTCGATGATCTTTTTACGTGGTTTGACGCACTCGGAAAAGGAACGCGTAAGCAGGGTTCATCCAGAATCACGCGGGCAAAGCCGAAGAAAACGGTTGATCCGGCCGGATTTACGGAACGCGAACGCTTGGTCGCGGATCAGCTCACGACAGAAATCAAGCGCCGCCTTGTAAACCTCATCGACGTCGGGTTGAACTATCTCATGCTCGACCGGAGCGCTATGTCGCTTTCCGGCGGAGAAGCCCAGCGCGTCCGCTTGGCGGCCCAGCTTGGATCCGAACTTTCCGGCGTCATTTATATTCTCGACGAACCGTCCATCGGTTTGCATCAGCGCGACAATGACAAGCTCATCAATACCATGAAGCGGCTTCGCGATCTCGGGAATACCGTTGTCGTGGTCGAGCACGATCAGGCCGTCATGGAAGCCGCAGACTATGTCGTCGACGTGGGTCCTGGCGCAGGCGAGTACGGCGGAGAAATTATTGCCGAAGGAACGCTTGCGGATATCAAGCGCAACAAAGAATCGCTGACCGGCGCGTATCTCACGGGCAAACGGACGATCGAGATGCCATCCAAGCGCCGCAAAGGAAACGGGAAAACGCTCACGATCAAAGGCGCGACAGCATATAACCTGAAAAAGATTGATGCGAAGATTCCGCTCGGATTATTCGCATGCGTCACCGGCGTATCAGGATCAGGAAAGTCCACGTTGATTCTCGATATCTTATCCCGCGTGCTTTCTGCACATTTTTACGGATCAAAAGATTTGCCGGCCGCGCATAAAAGCATCGAAGGCATCCAGCATTTGGACAAAGTCGTTTCTGTTGACCAGTCTCCGATCGGCCGCACGCCGCGGTCAAATCCGGCAACCTACACGGGCGTCTTTACCGCGATCCGCGATCTATTCGCGGAAATTCCAGAAGCAAAAATGCGAAGTTTTGACGCGGGAAAATTTTCGTTCAACGTGAAAGGCGGCGGACGATGCGAAGCCTGCGGCGGAGACGGATACGTCCAAATCGAAATGCAATTCCTGCCGGACGTGTACGCCGAATGCGCGGAATGCCATGGACGACGCTATAACGAAGAAGCGCTCGAAATCCACTGGCGCGGAAAAAATATCGCTGACGTTTTAGAAATGACCGTGGAAGAAGCGCGCCGATTCTTTGTGGATCAGCCGCTTATTTACGAAAAGCTTTCGGTTCTCCACGAAGTCGGCTTGGGCTACGTGAAACTTGGCCAACCGGCAACGACGCTTTCCGGCGGTGAAGCCCAGCGCGTGAAACTCGCAACCGAGCTCTCTCGCCGCGCCACGGGCCGCACGCTCTACATTCTCGACGAACCGACGACCGGCCTCCACTTCGAAGACATCAAACGCCTCCTTGGCGTCCTGAACGCTCTTGTAGACAAGGGCAACTCCATTCTCGTTATCGAACACAACCTCGATGTCATTCGCGCCGCAGACTGGGTCATCGACATGGGTCCTGAAGGCGGCGTCCGCGGCGGCGAAATCATCGCCGAAGGCACGCCGGAACAGATTGCCAAGGTGAAAAAGTCGCTGACCGGGCAGTATGTGAAGCGGGTGTTGTAAGAAGGTCTGTAGGATTGTATGTCTGTAGGACAGTAGGTCTGTAATAAAAAAGTGAGCAAAAATATAAATGAACCGCGTCATCCTGAGACGCCAAGGAGTTGGAAGTAAGATAACAATAATTCGGCGAAGGACCCCTTGTAATTCTATCAGGTTCATAGCGCTAATAAACGTGTGAGTATCACAAGGGGTCCTTCGCCGTTCAACCCCATGCCACTTTCAAGCACTCGGCATCTCAGGATGACGCGGAGTTGGGGGGCGTTTCCTATGGTTGACAAATACTCCAAAAACCGCTATCTTTCTCCTTCGTTCTTTCTCAATTTTTGATTGTGGCTTTGTTGTCCGGTGTGCACAGGGCAAGAGAGCCGCAATCAATTTCAGAGAATTCACAAGGTGAATGGTCACCAATTGAACAATCTGACGGCACAAGAAAAGGAGTTTGTCATGACGGCAAGAGCTGTTACCGACGAACAACTGGGCGCCTTCGCCCGCAGGCAACAAGAGCTGTTTCATCGTGTGGTGAAAGGCGTGGTCCCGTGCCAAGCCGCGATGGATGCGATGCAACGTTTATTTGATCCGCCCAAAACCATTACCGTCCATATAAAAACGTCCGCCCAAGACATCATCGCGAATGCAAAATCAGTATTCGAAAGAGCAGACATTCCATTTACTTTTTTTGAAGAAAATCTTTTTGAACTCGCTCAACATGACTTAGAGTTGGTGCGAGGAAGAACGTGTCAGGTTCTCATTCACAAGTTTGATCACGATTGGGTGACTTCAGATGGCCGGGAATTTCAGAAGGCGAAAAAATTCGACGGGAATGTGGCCGCATATCTCCTTTGGGTGACCGAGGCTCTACCGAATGGATGGTCAGTTTCTATCCCTAAAGATGATTCCCGTCTTTTCAGCGATTCAGGTAACTGCTTGTATGCTCCGCGCTTCTATCAGGATGGTGACTGCCGCGCATTCCACCTGATCGATATCCGTAGCAAATGGTTAGCCGAAACGTCGCTCATTGCTTTTCGCGCAATTTGACGCGCAGATTCATCATTCCAGATATTTCAAATACCCCTGTCATCGATACGTGATGATGGGGGTGTTTTAAAGAGGAATGGGAGGAATAAGAGGATGAAGAGGAGAAGAGGAAAGAAAAAATAAATTTACCGTGTCATCCTGAAGACGCCAAGTTTTTGAAAGTGAGTGAATTTTTATTCGGCGAAGGACCCCTTGTTTTTACGAGAACCCATCCTAAATCCTTCCCTTGTCCCGCCGTCGGCGGGGCGAGTCAGGGAAGGACTTGAACGCGTTTTTAATGAGTTGGTTGCAGAAAGAAAAGTCTCCCCTGATAAGCGATCTGGCCTAGATGTTTGATCCCATTTCTGGTATCGGGGAAGGATGAAAATCAAACATTCTCGTCTCACTCCATGGAAGATGGGACAGCTCATCACCGAGTGGATATTTAATACACCAGCAC